>Ga0256841_1000203_pt1 | contig 66055 bp, 50 predicted proteins | sample 356308metaG_FD_185971 | JGI IMG/M metagenome (GOLD analysis project Ga0256841, IMG submission 185971) | Hydrothermal vent microbial communities from Mid Atlantic Ridge, Atlantic Ocean - 356-308 | ecosystem: Environmental > Aquatic > Marine > Hydrothermal vents | place: Atlantic Ocean: Mid... | reverse complement strand
GCGGGGCGGACTGTGTTCAATACGTCAAACCTGCCCGACTGCGTCAGTCAGGCGGGGATACAAAATGAAAGCAATTCACAACGGCACGGTTAACGGAGACCGCGTGCTGTTACTGTGTTCAATACGTCAAACCTGCCCGACTGCGTCAGTCAGGCGGGGATACAAAATGAAAGCAATTCACAACATAAACTCTATGAACTTATCCTCTGTCGTGACTGTGTTCAATACGTCAAAGATACAAAATGAAAGCAATTCACAACTGAAAATCTGTTTTTGTTCATTTTTCTATTACTGTGTTCAATACGTCAAAGATACAAAATGAAAGCAATTCACAACTACCGTGATGTATATGCATTATCTATTGCAACTGTGTTCAATACGTCAAACCTGCCCGACTGCGTCAGTCAGGCGGGGATACAAAATGAAAGCAATTCACAACGACGTCTTAACCTTTAAGTTCTTGATCCTTACTGTGTTCAATACGTCAAATCTGCCCGACTGCGTCAGTCAGGCGGGGATACAAAATGAAAGCAATTCACAACGATGTCTTAACCTTTAAGTTCTTGATCCTACTGTGTTCAATACGTCAAACCTGCCCGACTGTGTCAGTCAGGCGGGGATACAAAATGAAAGCAATTCACAACGAACATCACATCTTTTACTTTTGCTTTATCACTGTGTTCAATACGTCAAACCTGCCCGACTGTGTCAGTCAGGCGGGGATACAAAATGAAAGCAATTCACAACAAATTCGTTGTGTCAATACCATACTTTTTAACTGTGTTCAATACGTCAAACCTGCCCGACTGCGTCAGTCAGGCGGGGATACAAAATGAAAGCAATTCACAACTTTTACTTATAAAGTATTCCATAATGTTTTTTCTGATGGAGTCAAATTCTTTTCATCCATTACTTTTCCGCTCAAATATGCTAAAAATTCATTTCCTAAAGTATCTTTAGTCGCTCCATTATATTCATTTATCACTTTATCAACTACTTGTTGAAACTGATTATCTTTTTTTCTATTTCAATAAAGTCATCATATACTTTTTCTAAAAATCTTATTCTTTCGGGTTCTGAAGTAATAAGATTTTTTAAACCTTGATGAACTCCGTTTTCGTGCAACCAAATCTTCACTACATCTTCTCTGCTTTCTATTGATGATTTTAATACAAAAAGAGTTTCTCCATTATTTACCGCAGCAAATATATCTGACTTAAATAAAGGATGTGTTTTAACATAATCCGGTAAATCATCAATAGAATCTACAACTTTAACTGTTAAAGCATTAGGAGCAATTTTTGAAATATCATCAAATATTTTTTGATAATTTTCTTCTGTGGCTTTTTCTTTAGATGTTTTATTTTTTAAATAATCTGAATCACTACTTACTTTTGACTCTTTCTTCTTTTCATCAAATACTCGTAGGCCTTCTTCATATCTGCTTTTAAAGATTGCATTTCTGAACTTGTCAAGCGAGGCGAATTTGAGAATGTATTCTCCTTGGCTTTCGGTAAGATCCTCAATATTTTCTGCGATTCCATAATCTTTTAATGTTTTATTTAAATCACTTCCGGCAAATTTACTAATTAATTTTTTTCTTATCAAGTTTTTTAAAGAAAAAACACTTCTCTTTCTTGATGAAGCTAATGTAAATATTGCTACAACGTTGCCTCCATTAGATTCTATATATTTTTTAACCCTCCAAGAGATGATCCAGTAGTAAAAATATCATCAACTAAAATATAATCTTTCCCCTTCTCTACTTTTCCCTCAAATTCAGTTGACTGTGTTCAATACGTCAAACCTGCCCGACTGCGCCAGTCAGGCGGGGATACAAAATGAAAGCAATTCACAACCCAAAGGTACAAGGCATAAACGCAGGTGCCCGAAACTCTTGATAGATGGCAAATTTTACGAAGTCGAAAGCCGGCAAATTCAACAGAGGGCTAAAACAATTGCCAAGATTGATTATTGGCAATTCAGGCGGTGCCAACCACTACTTTATCAAAAGAAATATCGGCATGAGGATATTGGAAGGTCAAAAAATAGATGAAGTATGGCTTTGGGAGTACGGCAATTTAACCGAATTTTATAAAAAAGCAGAAGCCCCGAAATAATAGGGGCAACGATGTTCATCGAATCCGTAGAATCAAGGTTGTAAATATACAAAAGTAATTACACAAATGTCAAATTATTTTTAAAAAAACTTCTAAACACCCCAAACAATTCATATCCAATCTCAAGCTACAAAGAATATGCGAAAATTCATAATGAAGGTGGTGAAGCGGGGCATAATATCCAATCAAAAAACAGATACGTAAATTTGCCCGGGCTATGCAGCATCAAGGGTCCGGCGGCAATAACCAAGCCGATAGCAAATGGAAAGGACTGGCGTTGCCTAAAAAGGACTCCATGCATATTAAATTCACTATGCCTAAACGCCAATTCATCGGTAAATGCAAAGAGCTTGATTATAAATTAAACAAAAAAACCTGCATAACCGGTGAATAAATCATATTAAAACGTATTGGTACATTTCTTGCATTATTCCCGTAGTCTTGGATAGGAATAAAGTGTTAATTTAATATTCTTTTTATGAAATCTTTTTTACTATTACTTTTATTAATTCCGGTTACGATTAATGACGAACCAATAAGCAACGATTGCAAATGCAAAGCTATTCCTTTATACGGCAAGGTTCGCGTTGTAGAAGCCTTTGAAGACTTCAAGGTGCGTGTTGTTGATAGCTTTGAAGATTTGGATGTTGATACAAATGTCATCAATCCCGACCAATGCGGTGAATGGGAATTTGTCAACGCCTTTGAAGATTTCACTATCAGATATGTTGATGCTTTTGAAGACTTCACCATCAGATATGTTGATGCCTTTCCGGGCAAACAATAACTATTCGTTAATAAGTTCAAGCTGTTAATTGCTTATTAAAGTTATATTTAATCTTTGAGTACATTGCTTTGAAAATTCTTGTATTAATTTAAAAATCCTCCTCTAAGAAGCTTGATATTTCAAAATTAATTATATTATCCTTTTCTTTGCACTGCGAAGTTTCACTGAATAGTGGGACATCGCTCCACCGGATATCCTGTTAAAGGTGGTCTTGCGTTTTTTATACGATTATTTTTCACCATCCGATATTTACAAACAATATTATTTTATGCAAGCGATTCAGCCGATTCATAACAGTGAAGCCCCAAAAATAATTTTGAGGCTTCAGCTGAAAAAAAAAACCGATAGTTCAAAAATTTATCTTTCGCCGATGGGAAGTACCGTTTTCCCGTGAGATTCATTTATCACTTCAGCCATAGCAAGATAGATTGCCGAGAGACCGCAGATAATACCTTCGTATCCTGCAAAAGTACCGACCGGCTTTGATCCGGTCCAATGCTCGATGGCAAGCAGGAAAAAGAGTATCCACAACGATAGGAATACGAACTGCAGTGCACGGTTTTTACCGAAAGTACCTATCCACATAAAGAAGGTAAACAATCCCCACATAAAGAGATACCAGCCCATAAAGCCTGCGGGCGGTTTTTCAAGCCAACCCAGTACGGGGAAGACAATCAGAAAGACGAGTGTCATCCAGAAAAGGCCGTAAGAGGTGAAGGCCGTTGTTCCGAAAGTATTACCTTTCCTGAACTCCATAATTCCTGCAATAACCTGTGCAATACCTCCGTAAAAGACTCCCATAGCAAGGATCATTGATCCCAGCGGGAAAAATCCTGCATTGTGAATATTAAGCAGGACGGTAGTCATACCGAAGCCCATCAAACCGAGGGGAGCGGGATTAGCTAATTTATTTTCCATATTATTAATTTTTTGATTTATAAAAAAACACCGGGAAGGAAACGACCTTCCCGATGCTTGAAGATTTATCGTTTAACTTCAACTTTGGCACCGCCGATTATCTCTTCTACGACGCCCGGGTCAAGCAGTGTGGAGGTGTCACCGAGATTGGATGCATCACCTTCTCCAATCTTACGGAGGATACGGCGCATGATTTTTCCCGAACGGGTCTTTGGAAGTCCGCTGACAATTTGGATAACGTCGGGTTTGGCTATTGGTCCGATCATTTTGGTAACTGTTGCACGGATTTCCTTCTCAATGGTTTCAAGTTCATTGTCGGACAACTCTTCACAAGTGACATAAGCATAAATACCTTGTCCTTTGATGGGATGAGGATAGCCAACCACTGCAGACTCGTTAACTTTGGGGTGCTGATTTATGGCGTCCTCAACCTCAGCCGTACCGATTCTGTGACCTGACACATTAATAACATCATCCACACGCCCCATAATCCTGTAGTAACCCTCTTCGTCGCGTTTAGCACCGTCGCCGGTGAAATAGAGTCCGGGATATGTCGAGAAGTAAGTCTGATAGCATCTCTTATGGTCACCGTAAGTTGTACGGAGCATTCCCGGCCAAGGGAATTTGATGCAGAGGTTACCCTCAACACCGTTTCCTTCAAGAATATTACCTTCGTTATCAACGAGAACAGGCTGAATACCGGGTAACGGGAGAGTTGCAAAAGAGGGCTTGGTAGGAGTTATTCCGGCAAGAGGTGTTATCATAATACCTCCCGTTTCGGTTTGCCACCAGGTATCAACAATGGGGCATTTACCTTTTCCTACGATATCGTGATACCATCTCCAGGCTTCCTCATTAATAGGCTCGCCCACTGTTCCGAGAACTTTAAGAGATGAGAGGTCATGGCTTGTAACATATTGATTTCCCTGGGCTACGAGAGCGCGTATGGCAGTCGGGGCGGTATAGAACTGGTTAACTTTATATTTATCAACCACATCCCAGAAACGACCTGCATCGGGCCAGGTGGGTACACCCTCAAACATTACGGAAGTAGCTCCGGCAAGTAGCGGCCCATAAACAATATAACTGTGACCTGTGACCCAGCCGATATCGGCGGTACACCACCACACATCTCCTTCATTGTATTGGAAAACATTAAGGAAGGTATATTCCGCATACATCATATATCCTGCAATTGTGTGGAGTACACCTTTAGGCTTTCCCGTTGAACCGGAGGTGTAAAGGATAAAGAGCGTATCCTCGGAATCCATTACTTCCGCTTCATTGTCGAAACCGACACCGTCAATGAGGTCGTGCCACCAGATATCGCGTCCTTCTTTCATAGGAACATCATCACCCGTATGTTTCAAAACTATTGAGTGTTCAATCGTAGGACAAGATTTCAAAGCCTCGTCAACAATAGCTTTCAAAGGAATAGTCTTTGTTCCTCTGTATCCTCCGTCTGATGTAATAACAACGTTGGATTCGGCATCAATAATCCTGTCTGCCAGCGCATTAGCGGAGAACCCCGCAAATACTATAGAGTGGATGGCACCAATCCTTGCACAAGCCAGCATAGCTATCGGCAACTCAATAACCATAGGCAAATAAATGGCAACCCTGTCACCCTTTTTAACTCCGATTTTTTTCAGGGCATTGGCAAATTGTTTGACTTTTTCAAACAGTTCACCGTAAGTAATCCTGATCTCTTTATCTTCCGGATTATTCGGTTCCCAAATTAAAGCTACCTGATCCTTACGCTCAGGCAAATTACGCTCGAAAATATTTTCGGTAATATTGAGCTTTGCATTTTTAAACCACTTCACATAAGGAGCATCCTTGCCCTCGAAATACCAGTCGAGGACCGTATCCCATTTTTTGTACCACTTATAGTTTTCGGCAATTGCACCCCAAAAACCTTCAGGGTCGTCAACACTCTTTTGGTATTGTTGAAAATATTCCGCAAAATTTGAAATTTTTTTAAGCATAACTGTATGTTTTTTAATTTATAAATATGTTGTGTTTTTGTTATTTGTCATCAGTCGCCGGTGCCGAAGCTTTGCTTCGTGCATGCTCGACCGAAGGTCTGCATCTTCAGTCTTCAGTCGCCAGTGCCGAAGCTTTGCTTCGTGCATGCTCGACCGAAGGTCGGCATCTTCAGTCGCCAGTCTTCAGTCGCCAGTTACCTATTTAACCATTTTACCATTCAACCGTTTCTTTTTTCCTGACATTTGCAAGTTTCAACCCCTCGAATAACCCGTCACAAAACTTTAGAGGAGTACCGGATCTCTTGTTAAAAGAAAAAATAGGCTCCCAATAAAACCCTAAAGTTACCAATCTCTTTCGGATTGGAAATCACCCCGAACTCATCGGTTGTCGAATCTTTCACAGCATAAGCAGCCACAGTGTATTCCAGCTCCGGAGCTATTCTGAACTTGCCTATGTTATAAATAAGTCTCGGTGCTATCCTGTAAGCATAAGCTATATTTGCACCTCTGGCATATATTCTGTCACCATCCGGGAAATCATACTCTTTGTCCGATGTTCCCAAATTTTTTGAGTATCCGGCAAAAAGTCCGACTTTGAGTTTCTTTCCGTTGGTGTTGAAATCGAGCCAGAATGACAATGTGTTAATGGGAGTATAGTCAAATCCCGAATAAGCATATTCACCCGAAACCAAAGTGGAATCAACTCCCGAGACGGCATATCCGCCGAGCATTGTCATACTGTACAACATTTGTCCGTAAATCCCGTAAAGTTTAATAGTAACCGGCTTCGGAGCAATCTTGACAAATCCGTAATAGCTCATTCCCGAAGCATAATCTTTAGCTTTTAAAGAGATTGTTTCGTTCGTTCCGATTGTTCTGATACTTAATAACGGTTTTAACCTTTTATAGTTGGCACCTGCCCCGGCATAAAACTTTTCCGACTTATATTCCAGTCTGAGATCAAATTCGGGCATTGCCGAATTTATAAGGTATTTCCGGCTTGCACCGTAGGGACCCGCACTTACAAAGTCAACCTGTTCGAGCGCAGTTGCAATTAAATTGACTTTCCCGAACTTTTTTGTGAAGCGCACCTGCGGGTTCCTGGCAAAAGGCTCGAAAGGAGCTCCCGTATTGAACGAAACCGTACCCGGAAAACATCCGGTCACGAACATAGGATGCCAATACTGTCCTATCAAAAGCTCCGTTTTGGGCCAGGCAAGTTTTACGAAAGCATGCCTGAGCCTGAATCCGTTAATGTCGGTTCCGATATTTCCGAAAAAGGCTCCTTCAATAAGGCCTGAAGTCTTTGCACCCCAAATATCCGGGCCTGTGATAACTCCTTTTATCCTGGTTTGAATGGCCAAAATGTTGAACTTGGAAGCAGCATTGATATCCGTACCAAGAGCATCAAGGTCTTCATTTTTGGGATAAAGTAGAAAATGTCCTTCGCGTGCATCAACAGTTTGACGCGTGTCAAAAAAGATGTCTGTTTTAACAAATCCATGAAATTTAATTCCGAACTTTTTTTTGTCCTGTGTTAAAGAGATTAACGGAAGGGCAATGAATAAAAAAATGATAATCCTTTTCATTACAACTCTTTTTTAGGTAAGTAAAAATGTCTGTTATTTTATTAACAATTGCAAAAGTAAAATAAATTATTTCTTTTCAAAACGAAAAGACTAATTTAATTGCAATCTAAATAAGGACAGTGCTAACAATGGGATTTATTCTAAGTATTATTTCTTTAATTAATAATACGTTTTGAGATAAATAACACAATTATTTATTCTCAGTAAATTATTCAAAAGCATATCTTCAAAAGTAATCTTTTTCGGATATTTTGACAGAATAAGGTTACTTTTATTTATACTTCGTTATTGTATTCACTGTCCAAATTTTCAGCTTCTTATCAAAACGTTCAATATCTTTATCCGTTTTAAAATCCACAACCTTAAACTCGCCGGGGAGGAGATCGAAATAGTTTTCCGTAAAAAACCCATCCTCATCAATTGAGAGATAAATATTTTTTGCAAGTTTTCGGGTGGCAACGATTATCCGGTAACCTTCGGATGTCGCTTTTATTTTAGTTGTGATTTCAGGGTCGGTAAGTTTCAAGTCTTTCGGCAGTGCGAAAAAATAATTTTTTTCCGTAAGCATAAGTCCTTTCCATATCACCTTTGCCGATAATACTACAGTGTCGGGTGAAAGTCCTTTAATTAGATTACCGGCCTTTTCATTGAAAAAAACAGCGGATGAATTTTTTTCAATGGTCACGGGTATGGTCTTACTCCAAATCTTTGTACCTGCAAAGCCTGTCATTTTAAGTTCAAGATTTGCCTGATATTGCTTTTGTTTGTCGGAAACGACAAAAATATGCAATGAATCATTCGTTTTTTCAAAGGAGATAAGCAGCGGTTTGTATGCCACCCTCACAAAATAGTGAAGAGCTTTCCACCTGTTGTAATAATCAACGCTTGACCACGAAATCACGGGCCAACAATCGTTCAACTGCCAGTACAAAGTTCCCATGCAGTACGGTTTTGCTCGGCGGTGGTCTTCTATGGCCTTCGTAACCCCATAAGCCTGAACAAGTTGACTAACATAATCATATTTCTCAAAATCTTCCGGCACTTTATACTCACGTTCCATATAAGTGTTTATCAACTCCAGACCCCGCGGATGTTTATCGTGATTTTTCAATGCTTTTGAATCAAGTCTAAGGTCGGAAGTATCGAGACAGGTACGTAATGTTTTGATATCGGGAAATCCCTGAAAACCGTACTCACTCATAAAACGGCCTGTTTTTTTCTCATACATTTCAAATGGTTCTTCGCCCCACCACACACCCCAGTAGTGCATATCACCTTCCCTAAGAGCTTCTTTATGCCCCCATCCGATACGCGGTGACGACGGAATATAATTTGTTGACGGAGAGTATTTTTTCACGATACCGGGTAGTATCTTTTCAAACAGATGAAGATAATCGCTCCATATCTTCACGGAATCATCTTTTGAATAATTTAGGGATTTTTGCCAGCCCCAATTATGCCAGCCCTCATCCGACTCATTATTGCCGCACCACAATGCCAATGAAGGATGATACTGAATACGCTTGACCTGCTCCGTGGCTTCCTGCCTGACATTATTCAGAAATGCCGTGTCGCCGGGATACATATTACAGGCAAACATAAAATCCTGCCAAACGAGCATCCCTTTTTCGTCACAAAGGTCATAAAATCTGTCGTCACCGTAAATGCCGCCGCCCCACACACGAAGCATGTTCATATTGGCATCAACAGCCGATTTAATAACCTTACCATAGTCATTTGTAGTTATGCGCGGCAAAAAATTGTCCTGCGGAATATAGTTGGCGCCTTTGATGAAAAGCGGAACACCGTTAAGACGAAAATAGAAACTCTCGCCTGCAGAATCGGGTTGCTGCACAAGCTCAAGTGTCCTCACACCTATACGTCTGTGCTTTTCATCAATGGAATGATTGGTTTGCATCAGAAACCGGAAATAGTACAAATTTTGCTTCCCAAGACCGTTGGTCCACCAAAGTTTGGGATTGTCAACATAAAATGTTACGGGATACTCTTTTGTTCCGGTTGCAAGCCTGACCCTCACCTTGTTGATAATCTCATCCTCCTTATCGTCAAAAACGGAAAGAAATCCGTCCTGTTCATTTGAAGATTCAATCTCAAAATACGATGTATAAAAAGCGGTATCTTTCGTAACCGAATCCTGAACAATCCTTATGTTCTCAATGCGCGCATCGTTCCAGGTACGAAGGTAAACGGATTTCCATATTCCCATTGTAATGAAACGCGAACCCCAGTCCCAACCGTACTGATAGGGTGCTTTGCGGGTAAATGCACGGCTGTCGGGTAGTCTGTAAGGAAGTTTCGATGCTTTTAAAGAGTCTATTTTCAAAGGACTGTAAAACTTTACCGTCAACTCGTTTTCGCCTTCCTTAAGTTTGCCTTTGCAATCAATCCTCCATTTTCTGAACATATTATCGGTCTCCAAAACCGGATTGCCGTTCAGGAAAATACCGGAATATGTATCCAGTCCCGTAAATACTATTTCGATATGCTCGTTTTCAAATAAATCCTCATCAGCTATAAAGGTTGTCCTGTACTCCCAGTCGCTTTGGCCTATCCATTGCAGTTTTTGTTCATTAACACCGAAAAAGGGATCGTCAATAAGTTTTCCGTTTAGAAGGTCGGTATGTACAACCCCGGGAACGGTGGCTTTGTGCCAATCGTTTTTACCCGACCGGGTAAATTGCCAGTTTTGATCAAGGGTCTTTTCCGAAACGGGTTGGCGAATGCAGGAGAAACTAATAAATGTTGATAAAAATATTAACAGGTAAAATGATGTTTTATTCATAAACAAATTTGTAAATTTTATCTTATTAAAACACAAAATCCCATCTTACAAAGTGTTTTATTTTATCGTTTGATGTTACGTCCAAATTGCCGAACGTGTATATTATCAAGGTCTTTATAAACTTCTCCTTTCGCTCTGTCATGTCAGTTTCGTCCAACCCCGAAAACAATATCGCAAAGTTACTAATATTTTTTTAATTTATAAATTGATTTAACTTTGCCCGATGATTTATCCGAAGAATTTTGAAGGAAAAACAGGTTTTGACAAGATAAGAAACCTGATAGCCGACAAATGTTTAAGCCCTCAGGGATTATACTATGTTGAAAGGCTTTCGTTCTTATCCGACCATTCATTAATCAGCCGGCTGCTAAACCAAACTGCCGAGTTTAAAAATATGCTGTCGGAAGAGCCCGGATTTCCTGCACAGGACTATTTTGACCTTACTCCCGAACTTAACAGGATAAAACTTGAAGGCACTTACATAGAACAGGAAAAACTATTCGACCTTAAATCTTCATTGGCAACCATTTATGACATCCTCCTTTTTTTAAAAAAACTCAACAAACAGGATTATCCGAATCTCATATCATTATCAACCAATATATTTGTCGAAAGATCAATAATTATAAGAATAGAAGAGATAATTGACGATAACGGAAAAATTAAAAACAGCGCTTCGCAAAAGCTTGCCGGGATAAGGAAAGAACTAACGCACGAACAATCTTCGATTGACCGGAAGATACGAAAATCGTTGAGTGAAGCCAAGCGGCTCGGCTACACGACCGGGGATGCGGAGGTTACCATACGCGACGGCAGGCTTGCCGTTCCGGTTGCGGCAGCTCACAAAAGGGCATTACAGGGTGTGGTGCTTGATGAGTCCGCCACGGGGCAAACGGTTTATATTGAGCCCGTTGAAGTTTTCGAAGCACATAACCGTATCAGAGAGCTGGAAAGCGCAGAGCGCAGAGAGATAGTCAATATCCTGAAAGAATTTTCAGATTTTTTACGTCCTGCAATTCCCGCACTGACAGAGGCTTATAAGTTTCTCGGTCTGATAGATTTCATACGTGCCAAAGCGTTGTTTGCCATTGAGATAGATGCCGTAAAACCTTTACTTTCATCACAACCGCTAATTAATTGGAACAAGGCGGTCCACCCTTTGCTTTTACTTGCACATAAAAAACAGAATAAACCCGTCATACCACTCAATATAAAGCTTGACAACGAAAACCGTATTCTTGTTATTTCAGGGCCCAATGCGGGTGGCAAGTCGGTATGCCTCACCACAGTGGGTTTGTTACAATATATGTTGCAGTGCGGCTTATTAATCCCGGTAAAGAGCGATTCGGAAGCAGGTTTGTTTAAAAATCTTTTCATTGATATCGGTGACGAACAATCCCTTGAGAACGACTTGAGTACATACAGTTCGCATTTGCTAAATATGAAGCATTTTGTAAACCACTCTGACGAAAAAACCCTTTTTCTCATTGATGAGTTCGGTACGGGAACGGAGCCGCAACTCGGAGGTGCCATTGCGGAAGCTGTTCTTGAGAAGTTAAACCGGAAAAAAGCTTTCGGAGTGGTGACGACTCATTACTCAAATCTGAAACTGATGTCGAAAGAGGGTAACGGTATTGTGAACGGCGCTATGCTGTTCGATACAAAAAAGATGCAGCCCTTGTTCAAATTAAAGATAGGGAAACCCGGCAGCTCATTTGCCTTTGAGATAGCACGTAAAATCGGTTTCCCGAAAGATGTATTGAAAAATGCCGAAAAAAAGACAGGAAAAAAACAACTGGATTTCGACGAGCAACTTCAGCAACTGGATATTGAAAGAAAGGAACTGGAAAAGAAAAAGGAGGAGGTGAACGTTGCCGACACTTTTCTGAGCGAGATGATTGATAAATATGAAAAACTTTCAAAAGAACTGAAACTCAAAAAGGAAGAAATCATACAAAAAGCTAAACAGGAGGCTCTTGAAATAGTAGGAGCCTCGAATAAACTTATTGAAAACACAATACGGGAGATCAGGGAAGCTCAGGCCGATAAAGTGAAAACAAAAAAACTGAGGGAGAAATTGCGTGAACAGGAAAAGAAAATAGCAGCTGAACTTAAACCTGCCGGGAAAGTCCCTGTAAAAGATAAAAAAGAAAAGAAAGCAACCGTAAAACACATTGCCAAACCCATTTCGACAGGTGACGTCGTAAAACTAAAAGAACAGGGAGTTGTTGCGGAAGTTTTGACTGTTAAAGGTGATGAGGTGGTACTTTCGTTCAAGTCGGTGACATTAAAAACCACACTCGACAAGATTGAAATAACAAACAAGCCGAAAAAGCCGGTAAGCGCGGTATCCGGTAACCGTCGTTATTCGGCTATTGCCGATGAGATAAATAAAAAATCAGCTAATTTCAATTTGCAGATTGACGTCAGGGGAAAGCGCGGTGAGGAGGCTCTCGACATTGTAAAACAGTATATTGACGATGCTATCGTGCTGAATATAGGCGAAGTAAGGATATTGCACGGCAAGGGATTCGGGATATTACGGTCGCTGATACACGATTATCTGAATACCGTTCCCGAAATAAAAAACTTTAAGGACGAACATATCGAAAGAGGAGGGCACGGAATTACAGTGGTGAAATTCAAATAGCAAGACGACAATCTTTCGGCTTTTGGCATTTTGTAATGAAAAAGTAAAAACTAATGAACAAAAAATCACGTATCATAAATTTAAACTATCCGGATTTTGACAAAACCCTTTCCGGGAGCCTTGTTCTTGTTGATTTTTGGGCTGAATGGTGCGAACCCTGTAAGGTTCTTGACCCCATTCTTGAAATTATTGCAAATGAGTTTGCCGGAAAGTTAATTATGGCGAAAGTGAATGCGGATGACAATCGTCTTTTGACAAATAAATACGGGGTAATGAACATTCCCACACTGTTATTGTTTAAAAACGGCGAAAAGGTTCATCATTTTACAGGTGTACAACCCAAAGAAAGTATTATATCGGTAATTAAAAAATATATTTAAAATGTTACAATTGGCAGGAACGGGAAACACGATTTCCATTATCATTGCGGTTTTATTAATCGGATTTATCTTTTACAATTTTCTGAAATCAAGAAAAAGACTTAACGCTCCGCCGTCGGAAAATGTAAAAATTCTGACGGATCAAAACTTTGAGCAAATAATCAAATCAGGTATCACATTGATTGATTTTTGGGCGGAATGGTGTACTCCCTGTAAAGTTCAGGGACCGATAATTGACGAAATTGCCGATGAAATCGGAGACAAAGTTAATATCTGTAAACTGGATGTTGATCACAACAGAAGGGTTTCTGCAAAGCTCGGAATACAAAATATTCCTACGCTGATGCTTTTTAAGGACGGGAAAATGGTAAAACGTTTTGTCGGAGTTAAGCCCAAAGGTGTCCTGATGAAGTCAATTAATACTTATATGTAATATCTTGATTCTATAGTTTTTAGCTTCAAATATATGGAGAGTATTTTGCTTTTTTGATGAAGGTAAACTTGTAATACTATTAAATGGATTTACAAAAAAACACAAAAGACACCAAAAAAAGAAATATATAAAGCTTTAAAACTAATGAATGATTATTATAATGAGAAAAAGGAGGAGACAAGATGAAAACAAAAACATGGACTGAAATAAAAGATACAGTTTACGGAGAAAAAGGGACTGAAAGAAGGGATCAATTGGAAAGAGAATTTGAATCTTTTAAAATAGGACTCTTGTTAAAAAAGGCAAGAGAAGAGAAAAACCTAACGCAACAAGAATTAGGAGATATTATAGATAAAAAAAGAACATACATTTCAAGAGTTGAAAATAACGGAAGTAATTTGACCCTAAAAACCCTCTTTGAAATAGTTGAAAAAGGATTGGGTGGGAAAGTTAAAATTTCTATTGAAGTATAGAAAAAAGTTTTAATATTGAGTCAAAGCAAAGGCAGTTTACTCCTCTTATGTTTAAACCTTTGTTTAAATATCAAATTTTATGAGAGAAAAAACAACAAATAAAAGCACAAAAATGATCTTCGGAAAAATTCCTCTTATTTCCGCTGTCGGTGCTATTGCCGGAATTATCGGGGGCTATTTATATTATGCAAAAGTAGGCTGTAATTCAGGCAGTTGTGCCATAACATCCAATCCATGGCTGAGCATGCTCTGGGGTGCGGCAATGGGATATCTGGTATTCGATATTTTCGCCGGAAAAAAGAAAAAGACAGAAGATAACGGATAAGATGCAATTTTGGATGATGAATGTTTTGGAGAAAGACCATATCTGTTTTAGAATTTCACATATAGCACTGTGTGTTACAGCTAATTACCCACACTTATCCTTTTTGGATTTGGGCAATTTACTTACAACCAGGTCATAAGAATCATCAATCCACCGGCAGATAAGTCCGTCATCAACAGAACCGTCAATATAAATTGTATTCCAGTGTTTTTTATTCATATGATATCCCGGTTTCACCGAGCTATACCTTTCGCGCAAATCAACGGCTTTTTCAGGATCACATTTAAGATTTATGCTAAAATCGCCCTCCGTATCGGTCAGTAAAAACATCTTTCCCATCACTTTAAAAACCAAAGTTGTTTCATCGAAAGGAAAGGATTCCGTAACCTCTTTTTTGGATAAGCAATATTCTCTTAATTCCTCAATATTCATAATTTGATTTTGCCCAAATATAAAAATTTTCGTGATTAATTTATAAACAAACAAATAAAAAATATGTTTGAACAATACAAAAAGTAAATAATTTATCTTTGCTGAGCTTTTGAAAAAAAAGGTAGTTCATTACACACTGTATCATAAGCATTTAATACAAAAATGTTAAAAATATTACAAAATAAACTTGACATTTGGTTTTATTTTTAATTAGCTTTGCATTACTTTGGAGGAGTTTGCGTTCATTATTAAATTATGTTATCAAAGTTTATATTGATATAAGGCATTGAAATTAAGATACTAATAAGTTTATTAGATTCAAAAGCACATTAACTCAGGTAAGTATAATCTAAAGTACAAAATATGGGCTTAAAGCAAAAATCAGCCGACCTTAAAAAAAGGATGCGGGAAGCGGTAAAAGGAGGAGGAACAAAAGCGATTGAGAAGCAGAAAGCGACCGGAAAAATGACCGCCCGCGAACGGATAATGTCAATTCTTGATAATAAATCCTTTCACGAATACGATCTTTTTGTAAAACATGCCGGGAAAGACTTCAATATGGATAAGAAGTATCTGCCCGGAGACGGAGTTATTACGGGAACCGGTACTATTAACGGGCATCCTGTATGTATTTATGCGCAGGACTTTACGGTTGCAGGCGGTTCACTCGGCTGGGCACATGCCAAAAAGATAACCAAGATAATGGACCATGCAATGAAGCTTAAAATACCTCTTATTGGCATTAACGATTCCGGTGGTGCTCGTATTCAGGAGGGTGTAAATGCACTTGCGGGTTATGGCGAAATATTTTATCGCAACACGCAGGCCTCCGGTGTTATCCCTCAAATATCCGTCATCTTAGGGCCTTGTGCAGGTGGGGCTGTTTATTCCCCGGCATTAACAGATTTTGTTTTTGTAGTTGACAAGGTCTCTAAAATGTTCATTACCGGCCCGGAGGTGATTAAATCTGTTCTTGGTGAGGAGATATCAATGGAAGAACTCGGCGGTGCCCGCGTTCATTGCGAAACAACGGGTAATGCACACTTCTATGCCGAAAGTGAAGAAGAGAGTTTCAGTCAGATAAAGAAACTTTTCAGTTTCATTCCCTGGAATAATGAACGAAAGGCGGAGACCTTCCCAAAAAGAGGGCCTAAAACACGTCAGTATAAGATAGAAAACATTATTCCTTCCGATCCCCGCCAGCCTTATGATGTTCGGGATGTTATAAAAGCTATTTGTGATGATTCCGAATTTTTTGAGATTCAGGAAATGTTTGCGGCAAATATCGTTATTGGATTTGCACGAATTGCAGGCCAATCAGTGGGTTTTGTTGCAAATCAGCCTTTGGTTCTTGCCGGTGTCCTTGATGTGGATTCTTCGGATAAAGCTGCCAGATTTATAAGATATTGCGACTCTTTCAACATTCCGCTTGTAACGTTGGTTGACCTGCCGGGATATTTACCGGGTGTTGATCAGGAACACGCCGGAGTTATCAGGCATGGCGCAAAACTGCTGTATGCTTATTCGGAAGCAACAGTACCGAAAATCACGGTTATTATGCGTAAAGCTTATGGTGGCGGATATATTGCAATGTGTTCCCACCATCTCAGGGCTGACTTCGTTTGTGCATGGCCAACGGCGGAAATTGCCGTTATGGGACCCGAAGGTGCTGCAAATATCATTTTCAGAAATGAAATAAAAAATGCTGAAAATCCGGATGAAATGCGTAAACTGAAGGTTAAAGAGTATAAAAATAAATTCGCAAATCCTTATGTGGCTGCAGCTTATGGATATATTGATGCCGTGATCGAACCTTTCGAAACAAGAAACTTCCTAATGCATGCATTGGAAATTTCAGAATCGAAGATTGAGTATATTCCTAACAAGAAACATGGTATTCCACCATTTTAATTATATATTATGAAAGAAAATGATGTACTAACTAAGAAAGTTAAAAAAGTGTCATACAAGTCTCTACTCATCGAAAATATTAAATACCGGACAAAACTTACAAAAAAGTATCAGTCCAGAAAACCATATGAGAAAAAAGACATAAAAAAACTCACTGCTTTTATTCCGGGAACAATAAAGAAAATTTATGTAAAACCCGGCAAAAAGGTGAAAGAGGGAGATAACCTCTTGATTCTTGAGGCGATGAAAATGAATAATGAACTTCTTTCTCCTACAAGTGGTGTTGTGAAAGCCGTATTGGTCAAAAAAGGTGATCTGGTTACTAAAAACCAACTACTGATAGAATTTGAATAACTTTTTGCAGTTATTTTATCTGTTAAATTTTTTTGAAAGTAATATTTGATGTCTGAAAATAATGACAGGCTTAATATTATCTTATCTTTGCAGCCAATTTTTAAAAAATCATAAAAATGAAAACCTCATTTATAATAATGACATTGTTGATTTCATCAATGAACTTGTCTGTCTCAGCTCAGACGGAAGCAACTCAGGATAGCCCGGCAAAAGAGGAGATATTAACCAGTAAGGTTACCAGAAGTCAATTACAAACAGGAGACTTTGGTGAGTATTTCAAATATAACTACACAAACTACGCGCCCAACCGTGAGATAATCAATGAGTTAAAGAATAGAATTTACGGCTGCGATATCATAGTAGTGCTCGGAACATGGTGTTCCGACAGCCAAAGAGAAGTACCCCGTTTTTATAAAATTATGGACAAACTGGAATACAATACTAATACCGTTAAGGTGTTTTGTGTTGACAGAAATAAAACTGCCGGCGACATTGACATTTCAAATCTAAATATTGAGCGTATTCCAACATTTATTATTTTGAAAAATGGAACGGAGATAGGCAGGATCGTTGAAAGTCCGGATTACACGCTGGAGAAAGATTTGTTGGAAATAATAAATAATTAAACACTGAATCATTCGAAGAATATGGAATTGTTTAAAACAAAAAAAGAGTTAAAGGAATACCTTAAAGAAAAAAAAGATGCCGGTATGACAATTGGGTTTGTTCCTACAATGGGAGCATTACACGACGGACATCTCTCTTTATTCAGGGAAGCAAAGGATGAAAATGATTTGGTGGTTGCAAGCATTTTTGTCAACCCAACTCAGTTTAACAGCAAATCGGATCTGGAAAAATACCCGAGAACACCGGAAGCTGATTTAAAAAAACTTGAAGGCGAAGGTTGTGATGTTGTATTTCACCCCTCAAATGAAGAGATGTATCCGGAGCCCGATACTACAGAGTTCGATTTTGGTGGTCTTGATGAAGTGATGGAAGGAAAATACAGACCGGGGCATTTCAAAGGGGTGGCTTCGGTTGTCAAAAAACTTTTTGAGATTGTCGAACCTCACAGAGCATATTTCGGGCTGAAAGACTATCAGCAACTTCTTATAATTCATAAAATGGTTAAGGATTTCAATATCCCTGTCGAACTTGTTCCCTGCCCCATAGTAAGAGAAAAAAACGGACTTGCTATGAGTTCAAGAAATGAGTTGCTGTCGAAATCGGAAAGAAAGCAGGCTTCATTGATATACAAAACACTAAAATTTGTCAAAGTTCAGGCAGGCTTCCAACCTATTCACGAACTTAAAAATCACGTTGAAAGAGAGTTCAAAAGGAAGAATATGAAACTTGAATATTTTGAAATTGTTGATCTTTTTACACTTGAACCGCTAACTACTTGGCTTGGAAGCAAAAACGTAATCGCCTGCATAGCTGTTTACGTTGGAAATGTTCGTTTAATTGACAATATTATTTTATTTTCGTAACTTTGCACCGTTATGCAAATTAAAGTTTTAAAATCAAAGATTCACAGGGCTACCGTAACGGAATCAGACCTGAATTACATTGGTAGTATCGCCATTGATGAGAATATGATGGATGCCGTCAACCTTATTGAAAATGAGGTGGTGAGCATTTATAACATTACGAATGGTGAAAGATTGGAGACTTATGTTATTAAAGGTAAGAGAGGTACGGGAATAATCTCGCTGAACGGTGCTGCAGCACGAAAGGCAGCTGTCGGTGATAAGGTAATTATTGTATCTTATGCTATGATGCCTTTTGAGGAAGCAAAAAGTTTCAAGCCGACGATTGTGTTCCCTGATGATAATAATAACCTAAAGTAATTCTTTTGAAAAAGGGTCTGTTAACAATTACCAAGCTCATCTTCTTCCTTGGAATAGGAGTGTTTTTCATTTGGATATTTATGAGGAACATCTCACCGGAAGACAAAAAGGAGATTTTTTACACTTTTTTTCACGCCGATTATTACTGGATTCTCATCTCAATGGTTATAGGGCTTCTGAGCCATGTTAGCCGGACCGTACGATGGTTAATTCTTATGGAGCCCCTGGGATATAAACCCAGATTCAAAAATGCTTTTTTCGGACTTATGGTCGGTTATTTGGCAAACCTTGCCCTGCCTCGTCTCGGTGAAGTTACAAGATGCGGAATATTGACAAGGTATGAAAAAATACCAATGCAAAAATCATTTGGAACCGTTGTGACCGAAAGAGCAATTGATATGATTTCTTTGTTAATTGTTTTCATTTTAAACCTCGTCATCAATCTTGACAAATTTGCAAAGTTTAAAGAGACTTCTATCGCAAAAAATGCCATTGAGAGATATCACAACCTTCAGCATCCGGGCAGATTATATATTATTACGGGACTGATAATAGTTGCCGTCATTGTTCTGTTCATTAAATTCAGACATAAAATATCTCATTACAAATTTTACAAAAGCATAAAAGGCATTATTATCGGTTTTGGAGAAGGTCTGAAATCTTTAACTAAGATAAAAAAGCCTTTCCGGTTCTTTTTTCATTCCGTTTTTATCTGGTTTATGTATCTGCTGATGGCGTGGGTAGTGTTTTTCAGTTTGCCCGAGACAAGCAGTCTCGGTCTTAATGTGGCACTTGCAGTTCTTGCCTTCGGTTCAATCGGAATTATCGTGGTTCAGGGCGGAATAGGCATCTATCCATGGATTGTGGCGGAAATACTGGTTATATTTTATATCCCGCAAACCAAAGGTTATGCAATGGGCTGGCTCTTGTGGACGGGTCAAACCCTTATGATAGTTGTTTCCGGGCTCATCTCAATGATTGTGTTACCCTTAATTAACAATAAGAAAAATGGAAATGCTCTCAATCCTGAAGGAGAAAATATTAAGTAAGCAACAACTGAAATCTCAACTTGCCATCTGGCGTTTTCAGAACAAAAAGATTGTTTTCACAAACGGCTGTTTCGACATTATTCATGCCGGACATATTGACTATCTGTCCAAAGCCGGGGACCTTGGAGACATATTGTTAATTGGTCTGAACACTGATGATTCGGTTAGAAGATTAAAGGGATCCAACAGACCTGTCAACGATGAAAATGCCCGGGCGTTAATTCTGTCGGCAATGCTGTTTGTTGATGCTGTAGTTTTATTTGACGAAGACACTCCGCATGAACTAATAAAGTTTGTTCAGCCTGACATTCTGGTCAAAGGAAGTGATTATAAACCGGAAGATATTGTAGGCGCCGATATTGTTCTTGCAAAAGGCGGCGAAATAAAAACCATTGATTTTCTCGAAGGTTATTCAACAAGCGGAATAATTGAAAGGATAAGGAAATAGGCAGTCGGCAACAGCAACCTGTAAGGACTTGAAAGCCAGTGCAACAGGATGCCCTTGCAGGTTTCGGAAGGGAAAAGCAACCTGTAAGGACTTGAAAGCCAGTGCGGCAGGTTGTCCTTGCAGGTTTCGGAAGAAAAAAGCAACCTGTAAGGACTTGAAAGCCAGTGCGGCAGGTTGTCCTTGCAGGTTTCGGGAGGAAAAAGCAACCTGTAAGGACTTGAAAGCCAGTGCGACAGGATGTCCTTGCAGGTTTCGGAAGGGAAATAAAAAAATAATTTATACAATATTATGGCTAAAGCAAAAACAGTATTTTATTGTCAAAACTGTGGAGCTCAATCTTCAAAGTGGATCGGACGATGTCCTTCGTGTGGGGAGTGGAACACTTATGTAGAGGAGATCATACAGTCGGATAAAGGTAAAAACAAAGCTCCCGTCACAGCAAACAAAACCGCTCCAAAACCAAAACGCATCTCTGAAATTGAAGCAGGTACGGAAAACCGGACAGACACGCACAACAATGAACTAAACAGGGTTCTCGGTGGTGGCTTGGTTGCCGGATCGCTTGTTCTTGTGGGAGGTGAACCCGGAATAGGGAAATCAACGCTTATGCTTCAGGTCGCACTTAACCTGAAGGGAATGAAAGTTCTATATATCACAGGTGAAGAGAGCGAACAACAAATAAAAATGAGAGCGGAACGTATAGGGATGAACAATCCGGACTGCTACATTCTGGCTGAAACACATACACAAAGCATTTTTCAGCATATTGAAAAGTTGCTGCCACACCTTGTTATAATTGACTCAATACAAACCACTTATACGGACATCATTGATTCGTCTGCCGGCAGTATTTCACAGATACGGGAGACTGCCGGGGAGTTTCAGAAATATTCCAAACTGACAAACACACCGGTCATACTTATAGGGCACATTACAAAAGAAGGCTCCCTTGCCGGGCCGAAAGTGCTTGAACATATGGTAGATACGGTCTTACAGTTTGAAGGTGACAGAAATTACGGATACAGAATTTTACGTTCAACGAAAAACCGCTTCGGCTCCACCTCGGAACTTGGTATTTATGAGATGCGTGGAACAGGTCTCAGGGAGGTTGCAAATCCTTCGGAGATACTACTTTCACATCGTGATGAAAACCTGAGCGGAATTGCAATTGCAGCAATGGTTGAAGGAATGCGGCCTATGATGATAGAAACACAAGCGCTGGTTAGCTCGGCGGCATACGGAACACCTCAAAGGTCGGCAACCGGCTACGATATTCGCAGACTGAATATGTTGCTTGCTGTTCTTGAAAAACGAAGCGGATTCAGACTTGGCACAAAGGATGTCTTTTTGAATATCGCCGGTGGTTTAAAAGTTGATGACCCTGCCATTGATCTTGCAATTGTCAGTGCGGTTTTATCATCCAATGAAGACATCCCTATTGATCAAAAGGCCTGTTTTGCCGCGGAAGTCGGGCTTTCGGGAGAAATCAGACCTGTCAACAGAATTGAGCGGCGCATTGCCGAAGCTGATAAACTGGGTTTTGAGCAAATATTTATTTCCAAATACAACCTTAAAGGAATTGACCGCAAGAAGTATAAAATTGAAATTGTACCGGTCGGAAAAATAGAGGAAGTGGTCGGGAAGTTGTTCGGATAGGAAAGACTCGAATGTACGGGATTTCACTGCATAGAACAATTATTAATAACTTTTTTGAAAAAATATTGCAAAAAACTTGCATAGTTATATATATATATTCGCAGCCATTTTAATCAAATAAATGTTTAACTTAAATATACCTATTATGAAAAAAATATTAGTACTAATAATGATTATCGCTACAATAGGCATTCTTTTATCAGTTACGAAATATTCAGAATCGGAAGAAAATAAGAAATGTCTATTCCCCAAAAAATTTATTATGATCCGGAATTAATGCAATATGTAGTTGAATGTCCGGCTTGGTCCGGCCAATATACCTGTTTGACCGACTGCTATGCAAAGCCTCCAATTGATTAATATTCAACTATTATGAGATACAATAATTATTTGTTATTATTTTCAATTCTATTCATTTATTTTCAGAACTCAACAGGACAAAATTCCGGCAAATACCAATATAATGGTAAATTGACCATATACGATTCCATAATTGTACAGGCAAGCAATATTGCAATTTATGATTATTACGAGAAAAAAGGGTTGTTTTTAGGCACTAACTACCATTCAAAAGACATTGTTATTTTTGATAAAAAAGGACATATAAAATACAGTTTTAACAGCTTAGGAGATGGCCCGAAAGAATACCGACAAACAAATATTATAATTTCAAAATTTTTTACTTACAATTCTGTTGTTGTATTAAGTAAAAATGCTTTTGTTAATTATTCCTTTGACGGGAATTTCATTAAAGTAATAAAACTTGACGATGAAAATTCAGCCTTATTTAGGAAAAATGTTAATATCTTCATAAACAACTCAGGCGATTCTTGTACAATATACAGTGCCGACCAATATACATCCCATAGGTCAATAAATGTAGATTTTTATAACGATACTTCCTATAAGTTTTTTTATTTCATAAATTTTAACAAAAATGTTAAAAGACGAATCATAACATACGAAAAAAACTCAATTTATAGAAATAATGAATTTTATTATCCTGAAGTTAGACCAAAGGCTTATGTAAATTCAACAAAAGGAATATTGTATGTGTTGTTTCCACACGACACAAAATTGTTCGAATATGATATTAACAATAATTTTCAGTTATTTTCGGTGTTGGATTTAAAGCCGGATTTTTTCGGACACCTTAACGGAATAAATTACGGTAAAAAGCCCGAAATGCCTATGCCATTTATATTGAGTAATTCATTATATTCAAATTTGTCAACTCTCGGAGATACAATAATAACTACCTATAACCAAAAGATGAAAGAGGATGAAATATTCACTTCGCTTGAAGAAGCAAATGAGAATATGGAATTAATTCGAAAATATATCCAGATTTTTATTAAAAATAAAAAAATGTGCGAAGATATACGAATACCACAAAATGTTTCAGGTATAGCCTATACCCTTTCAAAAAATGAAATATTTTTCAAAAAAGTCCCCAATCAGTACGATGAAATGAATAATACTGCAACATTTTACATTGGAAAAATAGAACTAAGATAAAAAGTTCTCATCTTGTAGTCTTGATAATTGTTCTATTGTGGGGATGTTCAAAAACTTATAACGATATAAAAAGCAAACTTGATTCCGAATCGGGCTTTATTATCTAAAGAGTATTGTTAAAAGATAAGGTTTTCGGGTGCAAAAGAACCTCTTTCTCAATATTACAATTCAATATTCGTGGAAAACATAAACCTCATTTTATTATCAAAGCATCACCTCATATTCTCCTCATATTCAGGATATTTTCTCACAAAAGTTCTGACTGCAGAGCATGCGGGAATAAATTTCATATTCTGAGATTTTGCATAATCAAGTCCTTCTTTGATTATTTTCATTGCCAATCCGCGACCGCGTAAAGAAGGTGGAACATACGTATGGTAAAAGACAATAGTGTCGCCCTCCTCAATTGTATATTGAAGGTGACACTCCTGTCCTTCTACAACAGTATAGAATTTATTATTTTCGTGAATTATTTCGTTTTCCATATCCTTTTAAACTGATTCTGAACGAAAATGCAAATTTCTTCGAGTTAAATTTACTATAGTTCAGGTAATTACATAAAAGAAAATTTGCAAAGTTTATACGTTTTAGTATATTTATACACATTAATAACAGGTTTACCTGCTGTCAAAGGTGGCAAGTTTGATATGATATTTGTCTTCCATAAACTTGAACCACCAGTAAAGTTCCCAATCCACATCCAAGCCATAATCTTCTTGCGGGTCATAATTGATCTGAAAGTCGTACGGTTCCCGATACTTCATATTCGTAACCCTGTAGTTCCATTCATTGACATAGATGGTATTCCAATTTTTATAGAAGCTGTGCGAATGATACCATTTGGGTTTCCGGTTTGTGGCGAACCAGGAAGTAAATCCTGGATCGAAAACCACAAGTTCATATTCGGTTGAATCCGCAACCTTTTGAGCTTTTATCTCTTTAATGCCCTCAACATCTTTTGTTGACGAGCAAGCTATTATAAATAGCAACACCGGTAATATCAACAAATTCCGTTTCATAGCTCTTATACTTTAAAATATAAACACTCAAAATATAATAACGCAAGAGCAGCCGGTTTTGTTTTACGGAATTTCAAATCCAAACTGGTCCAGAAGCTCTTGTTCGGTATATTCCTCGATTGAAAGTTTTTTCATATAAACCGTGTCGAGAGGTCTGCCGTTGGTATCAACCTCAACCTCAGATATTGCAAAAGCTGCATCCATACCCGAAAAGACATACCCGAAAACAGTATAATTTCCATCCAGGCCCGGTTCACCGTCAGGGTCGGTTACGATATAAAACTGAGAGCCGTTGGAATCCATAGTATCAGATTTTCGTGCAGCCCCCACAGCACCGTAAACATGATGCAGGGAAGTATCAATCTCGGCAGGAATAGTATATCCGGGTCCACCGAAACCAGTACCGTCGGGATCGCCACCTTGAATAACAAAATCATAAATAACACGATGAAAAATAAGACTGTCGTAAAAGCCCATTGTCGTTAGATTCAGGAAGTTAGCCTTGTGGTTCGGCGTTTCGTTATAGAGCCAGATCATCATATTACCAAAGTCTGTTTCCAACTTCACCACCTTATATTTCCCCTGAATAACGGACAGAGAGGCTGAAGCACTTGAAGTGCCGCCCTTACCGTCGTCCACGGTCACGGTCACGCTATAAGACCCCTCCTGCCCTGCCGACATCCACACTGCAGTAGGCCCGTTTCCGGTTATTAAACCTCCCGTTACAGAATAATTATAGTTAAGGATATCACCGTCAGGGTCTGAAGCCTGCACGGTAACCGCTACATTTGTATTGGTCTCCGTTTGTGTCGGACTAACGGTAATTGAACTTATTGACGGGTCACTGTTCTTTTCTTCATCCTTTTTACAGGATAAAAATACCGAAAGTATAAAAACCGAAAGCATTAACAATTTTGTAGTTCGTTTCATGTCTAATTTTTTAATCGTCAAATAATAACAATACAAATTCTTCCCAAATGGCGTAAAACAAATTTATTGATTACTTTTGCAAAAGTAACAAATAATAGAATATTTTTTATGAAGAAAATTTTTATTGGAATTATAGTATTATTTACAATTGCAATAATCTATTTTATGATATCGGAACCTGCAAATGCGCAATTATCGGCTAAAATTGAAAACGACACCATTGTAAAAACGCCGGAACAGCTTGAAGCCGAAGTAAACGCGTCGGAAGCTGCAAGACCTAACATAAAAAAGGATAACGAGGCTAAGATTCTTTGGGCTAATCCGGAAAAAAAGGAAAAAACCGAATATGTAGTTGTTTATTTACACGGATTTTCGGCAAGCTGGATGGAGGGTTATCCTGTAAATTTTGATTTTGCAAAACGCTACGGATGTAATATGTATCTTGCACGATTATACGGCCATGGCATTGATACAACGGATGCTTTAGTTGATTTAACTCCTGAAAACTATCTTGAAAGTGCCAAGAAAGCTGTCGCAATAGGCAGACAATTAGGCGAAAAGGTTATTTTAATGAGCACATCCACAGGCGGAACTCTTTCACTGGCAATAGCAGCGGCAAATCCCTGGATTTACGGATTGATTCTCTATTCTCCAAATATTGATGTGGCGGATAAATCGGCAAATATTCTTACAAAACCATGCGGCCTTTGTATTGCAAAACTTTTTCATGGGAAATACAATATTTATGACGATCCGCCCGAGGTTCGGAAATACTGGCAGTCAAAGTACCGTCTGGAAGCAGTCAGGGCTATGAAAAGGCTTGTAAATAAAACTATGAAAGAGGAGACTTTCAAAAAGATACACCAACCTCTGTTTCTGGGATATTATTACAAGGATGAAGAACATCAAGATCCTACCGTTTCCGTTCCGAGAATGATGGAAATGTTCGATCAGGTATCCACTCCTGAAAATAAAAAGAGGAAAGTGGCGTTTCCCGAGGCAGGAGTACATCCTATTCCTTCGGGAATATTGTCGAAAGATGTTAAGGGAGTAGAAAGAGAAACCTTCAAATTTGCAGAAGAAATTTTGGGAATGAAACCTGTGAATCAATAAAAAACAGGCCTCCTAAAAATGGTACAGGACGCTAAAAAGCGTCCTTATGTACCAAAACCCCGAAATCTGAAAAAGCTATTTTTTTGCTAACTATATATTTTATTCCTACTACAGACTTAATCATTTAAGGGCCTTCGGATTCCCTGTTTGTTTACCCAAGACGAAAGAAATAAGACTTCTCCCCCTCTTAGCTTTGGTAAAATATTTTTTTAAGAACTGCTCGATTAAATATACAACGGCAAATGTATATCAAGGTTTCGGGATGGAAAAATTTCCATAGTGGACAAATGGTGGACAGGTAAAATTTATTTAAAATCAGATGCTTTCGATTAGCTTATTCAGGCTTTCCGTAGTTTCAATGCCAAGTTTCTTCCTAAGCCTGTAGCGGTTCTTTTTTACACCCTCCATAGAAATATTCATCATTTTTGCAATTTGATCTGACGACAGGCCGCTTCTTATAAATGCCGCAAACCTCCTCTCACCCTGAGATAATTCCGATACGGATGCTTTTTCCAGTCTTTCAAAAAACCCATTATGTATCTCTTCAAAGTGTTTTTCAAACACCTTCCAGTCTGATTCACTCTCTTCATAGGATTTAATGATTGAATAAATACGATGTATCCCTCTTATGCCCGGATTTTCCTCGCTGACCTCATCAACCTGTTTTTTTAATTCCGACAAAAGATTTCTTTTATGAATGCTGGTAAGAGTAAGAAGAGAAAGTTCTATCTTTTTGCGCTCAACTATCTCTTCGAGCAGCTCCCTGGCCTTTTTTTCGGCATTAACCATCTCCTTATAGTACAATGATAGCAGCAATACGGATTTTATCCTTGCCTGGAGTTCAATCTTATCAATCGGATAACGCACAAAATCAACGGCACCGGCATTAAAAGCGGTATCCAGATTTGCAGTTGACTTATTTACAGCCGTTATCATAATTACCGGTATATCTTTAGTGTCATCATCTGCTTTCAGCTTTTTAATAGCTTCAATTCCATTCATCTCCGGCATTTCCCAGTCCATTATTATGAGGTCAGGTAACAAATTCTTAGCTTTTTCAATTGCAACACGGCCGTTTTCCGCTCTGATAATTTCGATATTCTCAACCGTAAGTTTAATATATGACGAGATTACCAAAAAATCAACATTCTGGTCATTGGCAATAAGTATCTTATGCGATTTCATATTCATTCCTGAAAATATTTTTTATTAACCGGCAGGGTAAAGAAAAACACCGAACCTTTACCTTTTTGACTCTCAGCGCCAATTGTCCCACCGTTTAATTCAACAAATTCTTTACACAGCATAAGCCCGATACCGGCTCCTTTTTCATTGTCAGTCCCCTGCGACAATTGTTTATTTTCAATATCCGGATCAAACAGTGTACGGATAATATGATCATCCATACCTATTCCCGTATCGGACACTTCTACTTTCAAAAAGTCACCCGTTTCTACAACATCAACTTTTACTTCACCTCCTCCCGGGGTAAACTTAATAGCATTTGACAGAAAATTACGTATCACAATGTCAATCATTCCCCTGTCAAACCAGGCAATAAAATTTTCATTGATAGCATTGATAATTGTTATACCCTTTGACTCGGCTTGTGAAGTATATAAATCAATATTGACATCCACAATCGGTTTTATGGGGTTTAACCCGGGCTCATATTTAAGCTTCCCCATTTGATTCATTGCCCACGACAACAGGTTTTCAAGTAAAAAATATGTTGCATCGGCTGTCGGCTTAAAAGAAGTTAACAAATCCCTGATTGCCTCCTTGTTTAGATTGTCGAACTCATTAACAACAAGGTCAACAATACTTTTACTCGTACTTATAGGTCCACGCAGGTCGTGTGAAATTATGGAGAATATCTTATCTTTGGTATCATTGGCCAGTTTCAATGCCTTTTCCGTTTTCCTTATTTCCGTGATATCCCAAAAATTAACAATTATACCCTGAATATTCGGATCATCAAATAAATTTTTTGCGTATGCTGCCATATTCAGATATCTTCCGGAAACGTCACTAAGCCTGAATTCAAAATTGACGGATTTTTTCTTAACCAATTCACCAAAGTCTTTTTTTAATTGCTTTCTGTCGTCGGGATGCACATTTTCAAAAACACTTTTACCAACCCTGTCTTCCGGCTTCCTGCCTATTTTATTTTCTATCGAGGGGCTTATATACTTAATATTCTGTTCTTTATCAACAACAACAATAAAATCCTGGGAATTTCCGAGAAGTTTTTCATAAAAGTTCTTTTGAAGTGCAAGCTTTCTTTCCGACTTCTTTTTAATATGAATCAATCTGTAAAGTGTAAAAATAAATATGAGAGCAATAATCAGTAAGCCGGTCAGGGCAATCTTTATTTTTCTGTCAATCTCATTCTTTTTAATTAAAAGCTGATTTTCCTGCTCTTTCTTTACCGATTCATATTTTGCCTCTATTTCCAGTATCTGCCTGCTTTTCTCAGCATTGAACAGGCTGTCGTAAAGCACCTGATAATCTTTCAGAAACTTATATGCATTTCCAAAATCTCCCATTTTACCGTAACTATCCGATAATATCTTAACGGCATCAAGAATATCACCGGGAGTTCCTGTCAGTCGGGCGTATTTTTCACTTAATTTTCCAAAGTTTACAGCTTCAGAATATTTGCCTTTGTTAAAATATAATTCTGCAAGATTATAACTTACTGTGGAAATAACCTTATTGAATCCTTTTTCCCGAGCAAATTTTAAGACATCCTTAAACTCCATCAGGGCTTTTACCGTATCGCCGAGGGTAAGATAATGATCGGCTATATTATTCTCATCTATTGCAATTCCATAGTCATCATTTAGCTCAATATCAATCTCAAGAGACTTTTGAAAGTAGGTTAGTGCTTTTTTGTACTTTCCCAGCGACGAATATGAATCACCAAGATTATTGTAACACATTGACTGTCCCGATTTGGAACCTATTTCAACATAATATTTCATTGCCTTATTATAATAATCAATGGCTTTTTGATGATTTCCCATACCGCTTTCAAGAGTTCCTAAATTTATTAATGAACCGGCAATGCCCTCCTTGTCCTCCAATTCTTCATTAATCTTTAAAGCCAGAAGGAGATAATGATACGCATCTTCCGTTTTTCCCAGATCGTTATAACATGCCGAAAGGTTATTATATGCCGAGGCAAGGCCGATTTTATCCTTTTGGGCTTCATAACTATCAACAACTTTCGTAAAGTATTCAAGTGCTTTGTCATAATGACCCGAATAATAATAGCTGTATCCGATACGCGTCATCAGGTCGGCAACCCGGCTCTTATTATCAGTTGAATTATAGATATTTAATGATTCTTGATAATAAAAAATTGCGGAATCAAAAACTTCGTTAACCGACCAGATATCACCAATTCTCAGATAAGAAAAAGCCTCTTTGTCATCTATGTTTAACTCCTGCGACAGTGATAAGGCCTTTTGTGCATAAAACAAAGCGGAATCCTTAATTTCATAAGCGTACTTCTTACTTAAATCAAGGAGGTTATTAATAGCCACAGTATCTTTAAAATGCTTACCGTTACTTCCATTATTCGGTGATGAATCCGCTTTCTCCTGCGACAAGAGGAAACTCCACAAAATGATACCGAATACTGTAAGAAACAACCTCATAAACTTTAAAAGCTTGTTAAGTTTATTTTTTAAAATAAATCTTTGAATACCTGTTATAAATATCCGATGCTTTGGTATAAAGATCGGATTGCATATTTATCCGAGATACATTAGCCAACTTTTGTATCATATACAGATTCTGCTGAATATCACTATCATAGATATTCTCTCTCCCATTTTTAAACCGAAAATAATATTCCATATTTTCGTCAAAAATAGTAATAAGTCTCGACACAATGGCATTTGCCTTTTCCGTTTCGCCGATTTTGTAATAATCCTCGGCAATAGGTATTGTAAAATAGTCATAAGGGATGCAGTTATCCGGCATAACTTCAATACACCTGTCAAGAACCATTTTTGCGGAATCCGTTTTTCCTTCATCTATCAAACTGCCGGCAAGTCTGTGAAAATTATTTCTAAGGTTCATTATCATCCTTCTGTTTGTCTCGTCAAGATATACATCGGGATCATTAATGTTTCCCCAGCGGAATTTATTCATCACATTGTCGAACATAACATTTGTATTTACAATACCCGGCTGTCCCTGATGCGATTTTGATTTTACGGGAACCAGTCTGTAAGCCAGCCCGTCGAGCATAAAGTAATCATCAAGCCCCATGTAGGCTTCCCCGCCTGTTGTAATGGCAAAATAGACAGGCCTTTTCCAATTGTTTTCCGCTAACAGATTCAGCACCATTAAATAGCTTTTAGCAATGGCATTACTGTTGAACGTCCAGGTTATCTCTTTCACAATACGATCTGCATACTCGGGCTGAACGGTTCCGTTATTTACGACTGTGGCCGAATCAACCTTTAAACTGAACTTTTTAGTCGGCAGATAATCGAAGTCACCCATTGCAGTTTTTCTGACAAATTTATCGGGATTGCTTATAACCAAATCCAATAATTGCCGGATATCAACATACCCCTTTATACTTTCATTTTCAATAATGTACGTAAAATTCCTTTTATCTCCGGCATACATTTCAGGTGGTATTGACAAAGGTATGGGATCGGAATTGTAAACCTTTCGTCTCATCTGATTTATGTACCAATCGGTGTTCAGTAGGCTGAGATTCACAACCCTGACATCGGTACGTACTCCCTCCACCTCCTGTGCATACCAAAGCGGGAAAGTATCGTTATCACCATTTGTAAAAAGTATGGCATCCGGAGCACAAGAATTGAGATAGTCGGATGCAAGATCAATGACCGTATATCTGTTTGAGCGGTCGTGGTCATCCCAGCCCTCCTTTGCCATAATTCCGGGTACAAGAAGAAGAGAAAGACCGGTAACCACGAAAGCCGACATTTTCGGGTTAAGATATTTCCCGGCCAGGTTAATAAGAGCCAGCGTTCCAATCCCTATCCACATTGCAAAAGCATAGAAGGAAGCGGCATAAGCATAATCACGTTCTCTCGGCTGCGGCGAATGCTGATTAAGATAAACTACTATTGCAATGCCCGTCATAAAAAAGAGCAGGAAAACAACAAGAGAGTCCTTATTATCCTTTCTCACCTGATATACCAAACCTATTAACCCTAAAATAAAGGGAAGAAGGTAAAATTTGTTTGTTGCCTTGTTTTTCATACTTTCGGGAACATTCAACACCGGGCCCAGGCGTGCATTATCAAGAAAGGGAATACCGGTAATCCAGTTTCCGTTTTTTCTATCGGACATTCCCTGAATATCGTTCTGCCGACCTGAAAAATTCCACATAAAATACCTGAAATACATATGGTCAAGCTGATATCTGAAGAAAAACCGCAGATTTTCGGCAAAAGTGGGTTTATACACTATCTTGTCTTCGCCGTAATCGGTTTTAACCTTTACCGGCACTCCTCTCATCTTGCTCCACTTCTTATAATCTTTTACGTATATCTGCCCGCTGTTGTCCCACATTCTCGGTAAAATTGTAGTGAACCGCGGATCATAAACGGGAATTCTATTCTTTCTCTTATCAACAATTACATATTTTCCCTTTTTCTTGTCTTTTCTGTAAACCGGATTTCCGTCTTTATACTCAATAACGGGTGCATTAAAATACTGACCCGAAAAAATCGGCCAGTCACCATATTGCTCCCTTGCAAGATAAGCAAGAAGGGTTATTGCATCTTTCGGACTGTTCTCATTTATAGGAGTGTCGGCATTTGACCTTATGACAAGCATAAAAAATGAAGAGTAACCGATGAGCAGAAATGTAAAACCCCAAATAACCGTATTCCAAACTACCTTTTGCTGCTTACGGGTATAGCGAATTCCCCAATATATTCCTCCGATAAGAACAATAAAATAAATGATGGTACCCGTATTGAAAGGTAACCCGACTGCATTGACAAAAAAGAGCTCAAAATATCCGGCAAGTTTTACTATCCAAGGTATTATGCCGTTCATAATCAATGCAAGGATCATAATGGAAATAAAAAATGTGATTAAAATACCTTTAAGATTGGGATTTTTATACTTTTTAAAATAATAAATAAAAGTGATGGCAGGAATTGCCAGCAGATTAAGCAGGTGAACACCGATTGAAAGCCCCATCATATAAGCTATAAAAATAAGCCATCGAAAAGAATGTTCGTCATCGGCCTTCTCCTCCCATTTCAAAATTGCCCAGAAAACAAGTGCCGTAAAAAAGGAGGACATTGCATAAACCTCACCCTCGACGGCAGAAAACCAAAAAGAGTCGGTGAAGGTATAGGCAAGCGCACCTACCAGACCGCTGCCAAAAACAGCATACATCTTTCCTTCGGTCATTTCGCCGGATTTCAAAACCAGTTTTTTTGCCAGCATTGTGATGCTCCAGAACAAAAACAAAATTGTCAACCCGCTGGACAGTGCCGACATTATGTTCACCATTTGTGCCACGTGAGAGGTATCACCGAAAGCAAAAAGTGAGAAAAACCTGCCTATCATCTGGAACAGCGGTGCTCCCGGCGGATGTCCAACCTGTAACTTGTAAGCTGTTGCTATATATTCACCGCAATCCCAGAAACTTGCCGTGGGTTCGGTTGTTAAAATATAGACCGAAGAAGCCACAATGAAGACTATCGCTCCAAGGATGTTGTTGAGTTTTTTGTAATTATTCATCGCACTATATATTATCCGTTTTATGATGTATTTTTATTCGGCAATCGCCAGTGCCGAAGCTTTGCTTCGTGCATGCTCGACCGAAGGTCGGCATCGGCAGTCGCCAGTCAGCAGTCGGCAATCGGCAGTCGGCAGTCGCCAATCGGCAGTCGGCAATCGGCAGTCGGCAATCTATAACATAACCCTTCTTCACTCCCTCGCCCAATCGCCTTTTCGCCACTTCGCTCTATCGCTCTATCGCCTTTTCGCCCCCTCACTCCTATCCTCTAACCAGCACTTTTCCGGTCATCTCCTTCGGAATATTCAACCCCATTATTGTCAGAATTGTAGGAGCAACATCGGCAAGAATACCGTTTTCAACCTTTTTATATTTTTCGCTAACCACAATACAAGGAACAGGATTAAGCGAATGTGCCGTATTCGGCGAACCATCCGGATTAACCGCATTATCCGCGTTTCCGTGGTCGGCAATTATCATTGCAGTGTAATTGTTGTCTTTTGCGGTTTCCACAACATCATTGACACATTTATCAACCGTTTCCACAGCCTTTAAAATAGCCTCATAAACACCTGTGTGCCCCACCATATCACCATTGGCAAAATTAAGAACAACCAAATCGGCCCATCCGGTTTTCAACTCTTTCACAATTGCATCCCTCACTTTAAAAGCACTCATTTCAGGTTGCAGGTCATAAGTAGCAACCTTTGGTGACGGTATCATTATCCTTTTCTCGTTTTTAAAAGGCTCTTCCCTGCCACCCGAAAAGAAGAAAGTTACGTGTGCATACTTTTCGGTTTCGGCAATACGTATTTGGTTCAATCCCGCATTGGCAACCACCTCTCCAAGTGTATCTTTCACATTTTCCTTATCATAAATAACATTGATACCTTTAAAAGCCTCATCATAATTTGCCATTGTATAGTATTGCAAATCAAGTCTTTTCATATTATATTCCGGAAAATCCCTTTGCGTGAGAGCGGTAGTGATTTGTCTGAGTCTGTCGGTCCTGAAATTAAAACAGATAACCACATCACCCTCTTTAATCGTACCGACAGGTTTATCATTTTCATCAACAACAACCACCGGCTTTATGAATTCGTCGGTAATTCCCTCATCATACGATTCGCGGATCGCCTGTAAAATATCGTGCGTATGTTTACCTTTTCCGTGTACCATCAGGTCATACCCTTCCTTGATTCTTTCCCAGCGTTTATCCCTGTCCATAGTATAATACCTGCCCGTAAGAGTTGCTATTTCCCCGTTTGAATGTTTCAGATGCTCCAGTAAATTCGTAATATATCCCAAACCGCTTTTCGGATCGGTATCGCGACCGTCTGTGAGAGCATGAATATAGACCTTGTCAAGGTTATAATCCTTTGTCAAATCACAAAGCTTGTAAAGGTGTTTATCCAGCGAATGTACCCCGCCGTCGGAAACAAGTCCGATAAAATGGACACTCCTGTTATTTTCTTTGGCATAAGTAAACGCTTTTACAAGTTGCTCGTTTTTTGCAATGCTTCCGTCCTCAACGGCTTTGTTTATTTTCACCAAGTCCTGATAAACTATCCTTCCTGCACCGATATTCATATGTCCCACTTCCGAATTCCCCATTTGGCCGTCGGGCAAACCGACATTTTCGCCGGAAGTTATGAGTTGTGAATGAGGATAATTTTCATTCAGATAATCGAGGTATGGAGTATCGGCCTGATAAATAACATCTGCTTTCGATTTGTTGCCTATACCCCAGCCGTCCATTATTATTAATATTGCTTTATTGTAATTTTTCATTATTTTCAATTTTATTCATTATCATAAAAAATAAATTTCTCCGGTTGCACCCGTTTCATCCGAATATATTGGCAAAAAGGTACAATGCACAGCAAAAGTAAATTAAATTTTCAAGCAATATTGGATTTGTATAAAAATGAGTACTTTTGCACTCCGGTTTTACCGGGTTATTTACCGGATAAGTTTAAATAGAACCGTTCAATTACAGAGATGAGAGAACACTGGGTAATTCCCGACATACACGGATGTGCGCAAACACTGAGAGCTTTGATAGAGGATATGATCCAGCCGTCGAAGTACGACCATCTCTATTTTCTCGGTGATTATATTGATCGCGGGCCTGCCTCCAAAGAGGTTATAGATTATCTGATGCATCTTCAAAAAGAGGAATACAACCTGCACCTCCTTATGGGAAACCATGAAGAATATGTGCTGAAATCGTATGAAGAAGAACTCAACCTTAAAAGTTTTCTGGGTATAAAACAAAAAAATAAAAAGAAGAAAGAGTGGCTTATATTTGGGGGAAAAGAGACATTGCAAAGTTTTAAGATTACCGACCTGAAAGATTTCCCGAAAGAGTATCTCGACTGGATGCGAAATCTTGAGTATTATATTGAGCTTGATGATTTCATTTTGGTTCATGCAGGACTTAATTTCAGGAATAAAGATCCCTTTGAAGATAAAGATGCTATGCTCTGGGTCAGAGACTATAATATTGATTCCTCAAGAATAAACAACAGGCGGATTATTCATGGCCATGTGCCTGTAAATCTTGAATTTATTGATATCAGTATCCGCCAAAACAATCATAAGTTCATAGACCTTGACAACGGCTGCTATATGACAGGCCGGTCAGGTTTCGGTAATCTCATAGCCTTGGAATTAAATTCTATGGAGTACCGCGTTCAGTATAATCTGGATTACTAAAAATTACCTGATAAACAACTTCGCGGAAAAGCCACCCTTCTCATTGATGATTCTCACAATGTATATACCGGATTTGATATCTTTATCCGAAACATCAATGCTGTCACCCGTAAGCTTGTCCTTAACAAGGACTCTTCCCGTCAAATCAATTACTTCAACGGTTGAATTGTTCATACCGGCAGGTAAATTGCCGATTCTGACGGCGCCATCGCTATAAAATATTTTTGTGTTGGCAAACATATTATCGTTAACCGCATCAGGTCCGTAAATGATCTCCACATCGTCGTAAAGCGCCATACTACCGGCAACGGCATTTAATCCGGCACCTGAAGTAAGAACGGCAAGAATATATTCGGGATTTTCATTACTTTCATAAACAAAAGGAGCAACTACCCTTGTCCATTCATCATGAACTCCAGTGAGGTTAATTTTTGCAAGAGCAATTACATTATCTTCATTTTCAGGCTGTATTGCAAGTGTACCTTCATCTTTATGCAATAAAAACTTTGCCTGTAACGTGTCAATATCCGTCGGGTAAAATTTAATCCAAACCGCTACACTGTCGGGTCTTCCGGTGAAGGGTTCACTCCACTGCGAATCTTCCGGATCGGTATAAACATAACCTTCTTCCGGAACAAAAGTGGTATGAAACCGTCCGTTTGTCACGCTACCTGTGGCAACGGCTCCGATAATGGTAGTAAGGTTAAATACTCTGACGGAATAGCTGCCGCTGTGAGCAGTATCACTCTTTGCCCAGGTTACCGGAGCAACAGAGTTAATTGTTGGATTATCCGAAGTCTTGATCGTACTCCATTTGACAGGCTCATCCTGCCCCACACCAACATCTTCCCACTCTTCAAAACCGGGATTGCTTAATTGCTGATCCTGAGCATTTAAACCGAATACAAAAATCAACATCACAAAGTTAATAAGTAGAATTTTTTTCATCTTTGTCTTTTTTTATTTCTGCAAATCTACAATATTTTTTTTAAACCACTATTAATCGGAGTTGTCCATCTGCGGGGAATTTACAAAGTGAATATACAAAAAAACACCGGACAAACCTAAATCCGCCCGGTGATTATCTGCGAAGATGTTTAAAGAACGATTAATTTCTCACGCGGCGGCGCAGCGACGCAACGTTTTGTTTTGCTCACGCGGCGACGCAGCGACGCAGCGATTACTTTTTTGCTCGCGCGGCGGCGCAGCGACACAACGATTACTTTTTTGCTCACGCAGCGACGCAGCGACGCAACGATTACTTTTTTGCTCACGCAGCGACGCAGCGACGCAGCGTTTTGTTTTGCTCACGCGGCGGCGCAACGACGCAGCGGTTTTGGTTAATAATTAGTTGGGCACCTGAGTCTGTTTTCCCAAGGTTTTTGCCCATGTTTGATCTTTGTCTTTATTGTCCAACTGACCGTCAAGGGTAAAATCTGCCGCGTCATAGTTCGTGGGTTTTCCCGCATTGGGTTCCCAAAAGCCATCTAAATCCTGATCTGTGATAGTCTGGCTGTAATCGGCATCGCCCCCCATCATACCGAAAACACCATTGCCCAGATCTATCAAGGCATCGGTACCTCCGTAGGCTTGCGAAGCGGAGGTTGTAAAATCATATCTTGCAGGGGATAATCCGCCAATAGAAACCGCCGACATTACGCCGAGGTGATTCCGTTGCCAGATAACAAGATAAATATTACCCGTTACCTGAATATCATACTTTAATTCGGGTGTAAAATTATAGGGGTCTATCGCTACTCCGTCATTCCTCAGCAATAATGCACGCTGCATCACAATGGTGCCGGAAGTGGCGGTTTCGGGTCCGCCGGAAGTTTGCCGGAGTTCGACCAAAACCCAGTCAACCACATCGGAAGGGATAGAGGGTGCGGTTTCGCTACCATTATAATTCCACGGCGACATATTGAACGGCTGGTTTAATGGAATTAAACCCAAATCAGATAAATCGGTATTCATATCCGTTCCGTTGTAAGGTCCTTGCAAATAAATTTTCGGGTCAACGATAATACCGCTTTTTACAACAATCGTTCTTGAAGTGTCGCCGCTGCCGATGCAATAGAAATCACCGCTATAAGTATCGGAAACAGGGACTTGCCAGTTCAGGATTTGGGATGTTTCCCCCGTAAAATCCAGTGAGTTCAAAACGGTGTCTTCGAGGTACCACTGAAAAGGGTTACTTCCATTAACAGCGTCAAAACTGACATAGCCATCAATAGGTTTTTGCGAGACAAGATAAATCAACTGGTCTTCTGTGCCGTTCAGTGTAGTTTGGGAATTTGTCCATGTACCATTATTGACAAGATGACCGTGGCAATTTAAAAAAAGATGGTAATTGCTGTTGATGATCGCGCCGTTGTTGATCAACCTGCCTTCGATGGTAAGCGTGGAGTTTGTATTTGTACGGGTGCTGAGCGTATCGCGCACATCCACATCCCCAAGGAAAGTATCGGCACTGGCAACCGCTCTTACATTTCCGAATAAAGTTACATTACCCGAGAATGTGATATTCTCAAAATCGGAATAATCGTTACCTTCAAATTCAAAGTTATCGCCGCTGAGGGTGCCATCGTCCAAATGAGCATTATTCGTTGAGGTGCCGAGTATGGAAAACCGTTTTTCATCGGGCATCGCCATTTCACTGCCATTGAGGTCAACATCTGTTCCGAGAAAAACAATATCGTTGGTGGCGGTGATAAGCCCTGTCCCTGCTTCGGCTTCGAAATAATTTCCCGAAAACAATTTTCCGCTGCCCAATGATAAAGTGTGTGGTCCTGTACTTGTCAGGTTGGTGTGAGAAATTGACCAAATCCCATTATTGATAATATTTCCCGTAACATTGAGGGTAAAAGTATAGTTTGGATCTGTAACAGTGTCGTTGTTGGTAATATTTCCGGTGATGGTGGTAGAAACATTAGAATTAACATAATTCCGCAAAAAGGCGTTATTGATTATTTCGCCCGAAAATTCGATACCATTATTACGCAATTGGATAACCCCTTCAAGAGTAACATTATCAAGCAATAAATCTGAACCAATATAAGCATCGTTTTCCATAAACAATGTCCCGTAATTAAAATTTACTTCCCCATCCTGTATGTACCCACCGGACAGACTGAGCAATGAACCCTTTGTGGCAGGCATTGTCAATGTACGCCCGTTAAGGTCAATATTGGTTCCTTCAAATGTTATATCGCTAAGGGCGGTAATATTTCCTGTGGTATCAGCCGCATTAAAATAATTTCCCGAAAAGATATCGCTTGCACCTTGCGATATAGTATGGTTGCCGCTGCCCGTAAGATTTGTTCGATTAATCGACCAAACCCCATTATTGGTAATATTCCCGGTTACATTAAGGTAAAAGTTATAATTGGGATCGGTAATAGTATCGTTGTTGGTAATATTCCCGGTGATGGTGGTAGAAATATTAGAATTAACATAATTCCGCAAAAAGGCATTATTGATTATATCGCCCGAAAATTCGATACCATTATTACGCAACTGTACAACCCCTTCAAGAGTAACATTATCAAGCAATAAATCTGAACCAATATAAGCATCGTTTTCCATAAACAATGTCCCATAATTAAAGTTTACTTCCCCATCTTTTATATATCCGTCCGATAGACTTAATGTATGACCGCCGTTGGGCAAGGTCAAGGTGCTGCCGTTCAGGTCAATGTTCGTACCCGTAAACGACAAATCCGTAAGCGCTTCGATAGCAGAACCGCTATCGTCATCAATCCAATAAGTACAATCAAAGACTTTTCCGCTTCCGAGTGAAACGTTTTGCAATCCGGTACCCGTAAAATGAACGGCATTACATAGCCATTGCCCGTTGTTCACAATATTTCCGGTGATGTAAATGTTGAAATTGTAATTGGGTTTTGTGATTACGCCATTGTTTGTCAGGTTGCCGTCAATATAGAGGTTGAGATTGCTATTTAGAGGTTTATACAAAGTGTCCTGAACAATGATTTCCCCTTCAAAAAATACCGAAGAACGAAAGATGAATTTTCCCTGAACCGTAAAATCATGGATGGTGGTTTCCTGAACATAACTGCCGCCGGACAGTTTGACAGCATAGGTGTTTCCTATGATTTCAACGCCGTTGAGGTCAATGACCGTACCGATAAATTCAATATTGTTCAAAAGGGACAAGTTGCCCGTAGTGTCGGCTGCTTCAAAATATGTACATTCAAAAACATCTCCCGCATCGCAATATACTTCGTGCCCGGAGTTTCCGGTAAATTTGATACGAAAATTGTTTACCAAACCATAATTATCGAAATTACCTTCAAGGTTAATTGTTAAGGAATAAGAAGTGTTGTTTTGAATCGAACCGTAATTGGATATGTTTCCGTGCACCAATAGTGTCTGGTTAGAATAGGTGCGGTTTTGCAATACTGCGCTGTTTTCAAGGGTCAGGTTGTGGCATTCGTGTCCGGCATTATATACAATGACGGTACTTCCGCCGACAATAACCACGTCATCGGTGGGGCCGGGGACTACGCCTTCCTGCCAGGTGGTTGTTTCATGCCAGTTGCCCCCTGTGGGCATAGAGTGGATTATTGCTGCATTTAATCCCGACACGCCAATGGTCAGGAAAAATATTACCGTTAAAAAATTGATTAGTGTCTTCATATTATATATTTTAAAAGTTTTTACCAAGTTCCATGTTCGGTTACCTCACCATTCTCATATTCCCAGTACTCACCATGACCGGCCGTATCCCAAACAGCCTTGAAAGAAAGACCGAAATCATTGCCTGTCCATTCATAAAATTCAATGGTACCGGAATTGTCAGGATTTGAAGTGATTACTATTTTGGAATCTTCGGGAAATTCAACAGTCAAAGTATAAACATTGTTATCGTCTGTTGTCCACGACATTGTAAAAGCAATATCTTGCGTATCCCAATCATATATAGTAAAATTACCGGCCTTTCCATCAGACGATTGCCATCCGCTTATATAGGTGAAGTTTGTAAAAGTGTTGCCATCCACAACACCTGTTATTTTCATATTCCAATCGCTTCCTTCCGAATCTTCATTGATTGTCAGGGTAATAGTATAGGTCCCGGATTCATCATTGACATCCCACGAATATACCCAGGGAGGCCCGTCACCGTTAGTTGATTTAAAGCCGGATGATTTTCCGGGAGGTGTCATATAACCACCGGCCATATTTGCAAAGCTGTTTGCCATACTAATATACATTGCGGCTTCCTGAGCACCGGGATCCGAAGATTGTATAAGTGCGTCCGGCGGTGTAACGGTCTTACCCGCATAAACGGGAGGATCTTTTTGTGGTGAAACATTTGTTGTATCATCATCTTTTGAACATCCACCCAAAAGCATGAATAAAATGACGATAGCAGCCGAAAAAAGTAAATTTGTCCTTTTCATTGTTTTTAAATTTAAGTTCATATACCTATTTTTTTCATTGTTTGCATTTTCCATCTTTAGCTAAAAAAATCATCACAGGCAAAAATACATTCACAAAAGGCGTAAATAAAATATTACGGGTATGCAAAAGGTTATATTGACGGTTTCAAAAGGTAGCAAAATTCACAATCCACTGTTTCTCTGAGGATTACAAGAGGCAAAAAAAATGATTTTTCATAACAAACCGACAGTATTTTATTTAGGAACCTGCTCGGGAACATTCAGGTTATCCGTCCAGACATCATTTTTATCCTTGTTTTCAACCTGATCTTTCAGGTTGAAATCGGCATTTAAATATCCTTTTGTACCGGCTGCCGGTTTCCAGATGATATCTTTATCATAACCGGTGATGTTTCCATCTGCATTCCCATCGCCGCCGAACATTTCAAAGAGAGGTTTACAGGAGAAACATCGAGATAAAAGGCTATGTCCTAATTTGTCGTACTGAAAATATTATTAAAAACAGTGTAATGTTTTGTATAGCTTATCAGAATTTCACCTTTGAAATCATTGATCGAATCGTTTTGATAAGCAGTATTGTTTTCTATGACACCGCTTCACGGTTGGTCAAGCAGAGGGTCGGGGCAAACCTGATAAGAACCAGTATAAAAAAATACCGGGCAGAATTAAACCTGTCCGGCAATCATCTGCGAAGATGTTTAAAGAACGATTGATTTCTCACGCGGCGGCGCAGCGACGCAACGTTTATTTATATCTGCTACTGAAGCAGATGAGACTGAGACTAATAGCAGTCACGCAGCGGCGCAGCGACGCAACGTTTATTTATATCATTGGGGCACCTGCCCCGAATATGCCCCGTTCCCTGCCCACGTACCGTTTTTGTCCCGGTTGTCCACCTGAACGTCCATATTGTGGTCGGTGGCTTTGTAGCCTTTGGTACCGGCATCGTTTGCCCAGAGGGTTTTGTCGGCTGCGTCAATAGTGCCGTCGGCATTGGCATCGCCGCCCACCATTCCGTAAACGCCCGTTGCTATCTCTTTATACCCTGCACCTCCATTGTAAACCTGTGTTATTGCCGTAGTGAAATCGTATGAATAAATGCCGCCTGATACGGTTACCGGATTTGCCGACATAATGGCGAGATGGTTTCTGTGCCGTATTACCACGAACAGGTTGTTCGATACGGATTTTGAGATGAACGTCAGTACGTTTGTACCTGCCGTATCAACAATTTTCCCATCATTCATCAATAATGCAGCTTGTCTCGCAATTACGGTTTCAGGGGTTGCCAATGAAGCCTCGGTTGTATCGCGCAATTCAATCAATACCCAATCCACCGTTCCACTGGGTATTGATACTACCGATTCAGTCCCCTGATAATTCCAAGGGGCAACATTGTACGGTTGGGCTAACGGAAAGGATTCCAAGCCTGACGAGGGGTTCATTTCCGTTCCGTTAAAAGGTCCTTCAAGAAAAACTTTCAGGTCGAGCAATATTCCGGTCAATTCATCGGCACCTATTTCAACTATGAAATTAACAATTCGGTTTTCCCCGTCAATATCCGTTTCGCCAGTTGCGGGAACATAAGCAGGATCACCATTATCTACAGCTTGGGATGTGTTTTGTAAATGAAGGTCGGGAGTCGGCAAAAGAGCCGAAACAAATTGCGGGTCACCGAAAATGGAATGTGCAGCTTGCCCCGTTCCGTTCCGGAAATATGAAAGCCCCATATAGGTTGTTCCGTTCCAACTAAACTCCAGAGAAATATTTCCCCCCGGGCAAAAATAAAGGTTGTAATCCAAAAAAAGGTTGACCGGAGCAATATCAAGATAAAAAGCTATGTCCTGATTTGTCGTACTGAAAATATTATTAAAAATATTGCAATTTTCGGTATAGGTAATCAGCATTTCCCCATTGTAATCACTAATGGAATCGTTTTGAAAAAGGGTATTATTGTTTAAAGTACAGGATTCAATTTTTCCCGAACCTGCCGGATAATCAAAACCACCGAAAGCAATACCGGTAATCCGGTTATTGTATATCATGTTGTTTTTAACGATAATCCCCGATGCCGATTTACCGGTAATTTCGCATCCAACTTCAATACCATAATCGTTTTGATAAGTAGTATTATTTTCGATTACTATATCTTTTGCACCGTCAACATAAATGCCGCCCGAAGCTGCGTATGGCGAACGACAATTATAAGTTTGATTGTTTTTAATGACACCGTTTCGAGGTTGGTCAAGCAAAGGGTCGGGGCATACCTGGTAATGCCCTGCAGCAACTATCCCGATGTTGGTTATGTCATGGATCAGATTGTTGCTAATATCAAAACCGTCCACATTCCCATCAATTGACAATGCCTCGCTAAACCCCGGACGGCAGTTGTAAATTTCGTTTCCGGTAATCAGCAAGCCTGAGATAGCCGTTGTTTGCGTTCCGTAAACTATCAGGGGCTGACTATTTGTGTTTTCATTAACGGGAGCATTTGGGTCGGATGAAAAATAGATGTCGTGTATTTTATTGTTCTTTATTGTAATGTTTTGGCAATTTCCCGAAATCAAAATCCCCTGTGCATCGAGTTGCACATTATTGGCGATTTCGAGCCCTTGGATGGTAATATCGGATTGATCGGTTATTTCCATAATTGCATCGGAATAGGTCAGTCCCGTGCCGTCAAGGATGGCATTTTGATTTGGATAGTTTTTAATTAAAACACCTGAAACCGGAACAATCACTTTTTCATTGTAAACCCCTGCCATGATTATCAAGGTATCGCCCGAAAAAATATGGTCAAGGCCGTATTGCACTGTCAGCCAAGGATGGGCTTCTGATCCGGGATTTGCATTATTGCCGCTTGTTGAAACATAGTGGGATTGACTTTTGTGAAATTCCGAGACATAAGCATAAACGGTATTATCGGGATTGGGATATAAATTCCAATCGGAACTGAAAATCATTTTTGTGCCGTCGGGGCTGACGCTTGCTTTTGCATAACTGTCGTATGACGAAAAAGATGACCGGGCATGTCCGAAGTGGCGTATCGTACCGCTTCCGTCTAATTTTACGGCAAATATTTCCGTGTCGTAATAAAATCCGTTCCCGTTGCCGCATTCATTTATTTGTGCCGAAACATAAGCCCATCCCGGGAGATTAAAATTCCTACCCGAAACATGCCCGGCAATACTGGGGTTTTCGTGGGGCCAGCCGCACAATGTCGCATCGGTTATCAAATCTGTAAAATGATTATCGGACAACCTTGTCATTGATAGCGGAATTACCTGCACGATTACCTCATCACCGTTGGCATCAACGGCAAAATCGGCGTGTTCGGTATTGTTCAGCAAAACCTTGACAAAATTGAAATCAAGGTCATATAATTCTATTTTATCGGTTTCATAATTTGAGACTGCGATATAATCACCTGAAGGGGTTATGGATGCCCAGTCGAAGCCCCAGCCGGGAAAATGCCTGCTTGCCACTACGGTATCAAGTTCAATATCGTAAAGCGAAGCCCTGTTCCCGACGTTAAAGCCCTGAATGGCCGTATCGTTCGTAATAACGACATATTTGTCATCTGCCGAAATATTGCCTTCGTAGGGGCCAATTGTAACAACATAATTGGGAAAGTTTTGTAACGTATCAATTTCTTCAGTTTCAATATTTATTTTCAAAAAATTATCCCCCCAACAAAAATACCGTATGTCGGGATCGGTATTTGACCACCGGCCATCGTTGAAATATCCTCCCTGATAGGCGTTTGCGATATTTTTGTAAATGGTGTAATCATCGGCGTTAAGGATATGCACATAGCCCACAAGGATTTTGGACATATCGGCGTTCCACGATTGGATTTTCGCATATTGCGGCATCAAGGCTCCCGCGCCCGGCGGTACACCAAAAGCAAGCGTATCGCTGATACGCGTAATATCAATATTGCGGGCGGTATCCCGGACTGCCTGCAAATAGGCCGGCATCGGCAAGGCGGCAGGTGCTTGCGGCTCCCAGATGGTATCGGGTGGGAATTGCGCGAAAAGATTGTTTATCGAAAGTAGAAACACGAATAAAAGATACTTTGTCATTTTTTTTGTTTTATGATTATATTTTAATTTGTAAAAACGCTCTGTGTTAGATTTTATTCCGGCACCTGGCATTCCTTCCCCTCATTCGGCAACCAGACATCATTTTTATCAATATTATTCGATTGTCCGTCCAAATTTAAGTCCGAATTAAGGTATCCCTGTAATCCGGTTTCGTCTAACCAAAAATCGGCAAGGTCAGAAATATTAATGGAATTGTCACAATTGGCATCCCCGGCATACATACCATAAACACTCCCAAGGTTTTTCTGTGCATCGGTTCCATAGGCCTGCCCGGCTGGCGTTGTAAAGTCGTATGTATAAATCCCTCCCGATTCCGTAAGCGGATTGGCTGTCATAACGGGCAAATGGTTGCGATGATATATGACCACAAATAAAGATTGATTGACAAAATGATTAAACGATAAAACAGATGACCCGTCGGTATTTACTATCCGACCGTTATCGGTTAGAAGCGCAGCCTGACGTGCAACTATTGTTTCGCCGGTAGCAAGGGATGCACTTGCGGCGTTGCGCAATTCAATCAATAGCCAATCCACAACACCCAAAGGCATTTCATTAACACTTTCCGTACCTTCGTAATAATAATTTGCCGAAGGATTATTGTCAAATGGTTGCGACAAAGGAATAAACTGCCTCAGATTCGTATCCATCGAAGTCCCGGTGAAAGCCCCTTCGAGAAACACTTTTAAATCAAGATAAATCTTTTCATAGCCGGTTGTATAGGAGACCTGCCAACCCGGCCGGTTTGTATTCCAGTCGGAATGAAAGTGCAGTAGCATCGCGCCTTCCGTGGAAGTTATGTCAGCCGGAGAAATGTTCCCAGTCAGTGTTGCGAGAAGATTTTCGGGAGCAGGATTTTCACCTTTGTAAACATATAGAAAATCCCAGTCCTTTTCGGTGTTAAAATTATCGAAATGGAGAGTAATACTGCTTGCCGTATCGGGCTTTATCAGCCAAAAGCAGTCGGCATTGTCAATATAATTCGAGCTTCCGCTTCCGTCGTCAAAAGTGCCTGTGGAGTCGGTCAACAGGGAAACGCCGGAACAAGAATAACCGTTTCGCAAAGTTGTAAACCGCAGTTCCCATCCAGCATCGGTAACGGAGTCATTTGTAACAAACCTGACAAGAGCCTTGTTGCCGGATGTTTGAATTACGGGCGGCAATTTGTGCCCGGAAAAACTTCCCAGTAAAGGTGCCGTAATATTATCACCGTCGTAAATGTTTACAAAATCGGCTTTATACTCAGTCGAAAACCGGGTGAACATCAAGGCCAACGATGTGGCATCTTCAGGTTCAATGAGCCAGGAAAATGTTTTCCCCGGCAGATAATTCTCTTCGTTACTTCCATCATTAAATATTCCGTTGTAGGAATAAAATGTTGCAGTTCCGGAAACCGTATCGCTATTGGGTTTTATATTTACTATAGCCTGCTGGATAACAGGGAGTTCGTCAAAGGTTTTATAATAGCCGTTTAGGTTTCCGTAGCCCCAGTTAAAATGAAAATAGTCGTCGTCCTGATATCCGTCCATAACAACGAAATGGCCTCCCGAACCGGAAGATATCTCGTAAAAAACAGGTCTTCCGTTATCAATCTCATTTTTCATAATATCTCTCCAAACGGTATCGGCAAAATCGGCTTTATCAAGATACTGTGATTGTGAAGAATATTTGAAATAGTTGGTAAAAGCATTTCTGATATTCCACTCATCGGAAGAGGATGCAGCAGGTCCGTAAACCATATTCACTGCCACACCACAATGAAACATCAATTGGGCAACGGCATTAACCTGTACGGTATCACTTGTGGAATAGAGTTTGGGAGGCATATTTTGCCAGTCGTACCAAGTATTTTCAAAATCGGCGGAAATATTCCCGTAAAGAGGACTTTGATAAGAATTGCCGCCATAACCGTGAGCGGGAAATTCCCAGTACTTCATTATCATAGCCATTGCGGTTGCTCCGCAGCCTGTTCGTGCGTGGTAACAATTTCCATTGGAATCAACGGGACACTTAGCATTATAGTAACAGGCTTGTCCCCAGGCAATTGTAAGAAGCGGACCAACTCCGGTAACAGATTTTCCCGAATCACCTTTTAACAATTTATTCCATTCCGATTTGATCTCAGACAAACTTTTCCCATTAGCTCTTGAAGCCGAAAACCCCTTCATCCAAAGACGGAATGCTTCATTATTATTGTCATTATCAAAACTTCCCGAGAAGGAGTATCCCGGAACCGGAGGCAAATCATCATCCCCCGAAACAATAATAAATCCATCATTGTTTTTCAGATTGAATACAAAATAACCGTCACTGGCAATTGCGGAAGAAAGTTCTCTTTCAAATGTTTTATTCTTAGAAAAACATAATTCAAAAAAATTCCGGGCAATTTTATGAGCTTTTGCAATGGGGACGCTATCTGAATATACTTGTGACAGCAGCATCAAAAGTAGTATGAATAAAGAGAAAATTCTTTTCATTTTCCTGGAGGATTTCTGTTTTCGGCAAAGATATAAAAAATCCCCGCTTTGAAATAAAGCGGGGATTAATTCGGATATTATTCCGGATGTCAAGTCCGGTTTTGCGAAGATGTATACTGGTTCTTGACATGTTTGCAAAAACAAACCTTCTTAGAACCAGTTATACTCGAAAGAAATCAACCAATAAAGTTGCAAACCTGATTTCTTTCGGTATAAAGAACGTCCGGCCGTCACAGGGAAAAAGCCCTGCCCGGCTTTATTTTAATCGGGCACCTGTGAATTTTTACCAACATTGGGTACCCATAATTCATTTTTATCCTGATTCATCACCTGACTATTCATATCAAAGTCACCTGATTTATAACCGGTTCGACCAACCTGTACGCTCCAGACATTACTTTTGTCAGCCGTTTCGACTTTTCCGTTGGCATCACCGTCGCCTGCATACATACCGTAAACGCCACCCAGGTTTTTCTGTGCATCTGTTCCGTATGCCTGACCGGAACCTGTGGTGAAGTCCCAGGAATAAGTATCTCCAACATTTGATAAAGGCCCGGAAGACATAATTGCCAAATGGTTTCGGTGCCAGACAACTACATAAAGGTTTTGAGTAATTGTTACATCAAAATGCAACATACCCGAACCATCGGTTTTAACAATATTCCCGTTTTTCAGGATAAATCCTGCCTGCCTTGCAATTCTTTTTCCGCTCGTCGCCGTTGAGGCCGGTCCGTTTGTTTGGCGCAATTCAACCAACACCCAGTCAACAACATCCGTATTGGGAATTGATGTTACATATTCCGAACCTCCATAATACCATGGCGACCCTGAATAGGGATGATTTAAAGGAATCATATTATTACTGTTCAATGCTGTACCCATCTCTGTTCCGCTGAATGGTCCTTCAAGAAAAGCTTTCAAATGAAGATCAATGCCTGCTGTTGAAACATTTACGGTCATTTTGTCCGAGCCTGTACATCCAACATCATCAGTTATTGTCAAAGTATATGTTGTTGTAGAAGGCGGATCAGCAATGGGATTCAAGATGTTCGGGTCTGACAGCCAGGTTGTTGGTGTCCATTGAATGATATAAGGTGGTGTGCCTCCTGTTACGGAACCATTAAGTTGAACCGAACCTCCGGGTGTAATAGACTCGTCATTTCCCGCATCTACTATTATAGCATTGGCATTAATGGATATATCACCGGTATTAAATGCCGTGGCAAATATATTTCCAAAAGGGTCGCTGTATTCACAATTACCCGGTGTTTGCGTATCCCAGGTAAGTGTTGTCGAAATACCGGCATCGGCCTTGAAATTGTATTCTATCAATGTTCCAAAACCTATGTCTGCCGGATCTGTAGAAACCCAACTGAGAATAACCTGTGTAGCTGTCGCATTTACAATTAGCATCCCTCCGTTTAACTCGCTGTTCGGCGACTGGTATCCCTCAAAAGTTAGTTTTGTATTATCATAATTCAGAACCAGGGAAATGGCCCCAACATTATTGCAATTACTTACGGTTATCGGAACGGTAATATTTCCCGTACAGGAATTTGTAATATCTCCGGCAGAAGTAATTATTATGGGAGGTGTCACATGTAATATTGCAGCACCTGAAAAAGCCGGTGGCGAACATGTGCCCGACACCCTGCACCTGTATTGATAATCATCCATTGTTTGTCCAACGAGACTGATTTGCAATGTGGGAGTATTTGTCCCCGAATAAGGGCCGGTGTTTGTCAGGTCTACCCAATTACTCCCATTATCAATGCTTTCCTGCCACTGATAGATCAAGCCTGTTCCGGAAGCCGAAACCGTAAATGTGGTGCTTGTTCCTTCGGGAGCCGTTTGATTTACAGGATCGCCGGTTATCACGGGTGGTTGATAGACAATTACATTACCGTTAACATAATTATCAAAAATAATGTTCCCGTCAATGTCGCTGAACTCACAGGCACCTTCATCAGTATTATTCCAGGCAAGCGTACTGCTTCCTGAAACTCCGGTAAAAATCAACTCCAATAGCAAATCGTCACCAATCGTTGCCGGAGTAGTAGATGTCCAGGTCATGTAAACTTTTCCATCAACTGCATTCAAAGCAAAACCTCCACCTGACAAGGCGCTGTTTAACGATTGGTAATTATCAAACGTTAAAATAGTCTGATCAAAGTTTAGTGTTAAGGAAAAGGCTGCAACATCTATAAAATGGGTTACATCTATAGGAACGATTATGGATCCCGGACAGTCGGAAACGTTTCCTGCTATAGCTGTTATCTTTGGCAGAACTGTCAACTCTGCAGGATTGGAAATGGCATCGGGAGTACAAGATCCACTCACAACACATCTATACAAATAACCGCTCATCGAAAGGTATGTATTGAAAATGTTTAGTGTTGCATTTGTAACGCCACTGTATTGGCTTCCATTACTCAGGTCTGTCCACAATCCACCCTCATCGGTACTGATTTGCCATTGATAATGAATTCCCGAAGCTACTGCTGTCACGCTAAAGTTAGTTCCGGTATTTTCCGGTACCAGTTTATCAACAGGTTGGATATTGATTTGCGGTACCTGAAAAATAGTAAATGAATTATTCTCAAATACCGAAACAATTTCATCCGCATTCAGATAGGTGTAAACACAATTACCCGGTGTTGTCAAATCCCAGGTCAGGTTGCTGCTTCCTGCTGTTCCGGTAAACCGGATTTCGACAAGCGTTGTATCCGTTCCGAAAGTTACGGGTGAAGTCGTTGACCATGACATATAAACCATCCCGCCAACTTCATTACAAACAAAATTTCCGGGTAATAATGAATTCACATTCTGATAACCCGAATAGGTCAAAGTTGAAGTATCATAGCTAAATGCCAGGGAAAGGGAAGCTACATCCGTAAAATTGGATGTCAGTATTGGGATTGTAATATTTCCCGGACAAACGTTCTGTATATCAAATGATGTTATCAGCGGTTGAATTACGGTTAGTGTTGCCGCATCGGATGTAGCAACAGGGCCGCAGGTTCCGCTAATCTCACAACGGTACATAAATCCGTTCATATCCAATGTTACATTATTAATATGAATTGTAGCTGAGGTTGTGCCTGTTGGAACCCAGGTTGATCCACCATCCGTACTTTTGTACCATAATCTGCTTATATTTTCGGCTACGGCATTCACGCTAAAGCTGATATCATCTCCCACAAATGCAGTAATATCACCGGGAGAATCAATTATCTCCGGTGCCTGATAAACAGTTGCCGTACCGTTTGTATAAGAAGAAGGAAGAATATTTCCGTTTAAGTCGCTGTATTCACAATTACCCGGTGTTTGTGTGTCCCACGTCAGGCTGCTGCTTCCTGTAACCCCCGAAAAACGGATGTCCATCAGGGTTCCGCTACCTATATTGGCAGCTGTGGTCGAAGCCCAACTTATTATTACCTTGTTACCGATCCGGTTCACAACAAGTAATCCTGATGTTAAGTCCGTATGAACGTTTTCATAATTCAAATAAGTAAGGACTACCGTATCGTATTGAAGGGTCAGGGAAATGGCTCCAACGCCGCTGCAATTAGTCACCGTTACAGGAACCACAATTTCCCCGGGGCACTCCGAAGGCGACCCGGCTGTGGTGTTTATCGTTTGACTTTGCAATAAAACCGGCCAGGTAATTATGAAAAGCACCGAAATGAATATTTTAAATTTCGTTTTCATAATTACGGTTTTTAACGTGTTACACTCATTTTATTTACCAAACTTTTGTGATTTTCCGAGTTGCTGAATTCCAGTTTATAGAAATAGATTCCCGGCTCCAGTCCCTCAGAATTGAATTCGACGGCATATTCACCTTTTTTCTGCGGACTGTTGACCAATTCGGTGATAATCGCGCCTGTTATGTCAAATACTTTTAAGGTCACATTGCCGAATTCAGGAATTTGATAACGGATTGTCGTTGAATGAGTGAAAGGATTGGGATAGTTTTCACTCAGCCATAATCCTTCCTCGGCGGGATTGTTTATTCCAACCGCCAGAGTTGTCAATTCGGGAACAACAAGCGTTACATTATTGATAACCTGTGCAGTCGGATCGGCAAATTCACTTTCTCCATAAAGCCCAACAAAAATCGGCTCCTGCATAAGACTCAGATCTTTCGCTGTACAATGCACGACAAGCATTTCGTCCCCGGCTTCGTAATTCACACTATTAAGGTCCGCCCAGGCAATCCTGAACAATCCATTATCAGCTGTAAAAATCGCATTACCGGATGTATTTAACAGCTCGGCACCGTTTATTTCCATAAATTCTTCCGGATAGGTTAACCCCAGTGAAACAGCTCCCATTTCTATCATATCCTTAACTGAAATTGTTAAATCAAAATCAGTAAATGACTGGATTATCCGAGATCCTTCATAAACAAGCGAAACATTTTCTCCGTCTTTTTTTGCCGGTACATAAGATGAATTCACATCGCCAAAACAAAGCATTGCAAAATCGTTTACGACCTGATTTCCATTTATTGTCAGGTTCTCGGTATTGTACAACCAGTCACCTGAAGGGAAGGAAGATATCATTCCCGTATAGCGCTTCATCACGAACAGTGCATCCGTACCATTAACAGTCTGGCTGTGATTAACATCCGAAGCAGCCAGTTCCATTCCTTTGAGTGTATCTATATGTGCAAAATGGTTAAGTATCAGCAAAGCATCCGTTGAATTTACACCGCCCCAGCTATCTTCGGGCGTAATGTCCATTGTATAATTTCCAGAAGTAATGGAACCGAATGAATAATGACCGGAAGAACTGGTGTTGGTGCTGGAAATTGGAGTTCCGCCAAAATCAAAAATCTCCATCAGGGCATTTTCCATGGGAGAGGAAGAAGCATTATTATACCATACATTACCGCTTAATAAAGTTGTAGTTCCGCCTACTGAAGGTATTTGGGCAAAGTCTTCGAAAATGACGATCCCTTTGGAAGTGTTGTCATAATAGTCGTAGATCTTTGAATGGATCATAGCCGAATCGGCTGCCCCCCAATAATTATAACGTGCATCAATATTATTGGTTGTATTGTTATAAACTTCATAAAGTCCGTTGCCAAAAAGGTTATTTGTAAAAGCAGGGTCATTTCCAATTACGGGATTACTTGATCCGTCAATGTAAATTCCATTCCCGCCATTGTTGGAAAATGTTGAATTTTTGATTATTCCAATAGTCGAATTATAGAGTTTTAAGCCGTCATTTGCAGCATTTCTTATCGTACAATTTTCCATATTTGGCTGACCGGAACTTTCACAATAGATATTATAGAGATTGGCTTTTTCAACAATGCAGTATTTCATTGAAGAGGCACCTCCCCAGTTATCGTTATAGTTATTGAAGTAAATACCTTCCCAACCACCAATGGAATCATTATACGGCTTAAATGTGATTATGCTGTCTGCATTGCCTTCGGCCCACAGTTCACCACCATGATTGATAAAGCCAAGTTGCAGTTTTTTCCCTGATACAAAGGCAAGTGTTACACCGGGTTCAATGGTCAGCCTCGAATTATTACCCCACTTACCCATCACAATATCGTCCAGTATCAGGTAGGGAACGCCGTCATTATAAATGGTCCTGTCGGCATCGTATGTCCCTCCCGAAAGTGCAATGTAATCAGGATTATTTCCGGTATAGGTATTTCCCGTAAGAAGCGGATTACAGGTCCAGTCGGTATAATTGATTGGGTATGCGCCGTTGTTCTGAAAAAGACAGTTGGTAATCGGAGGGTCCGATTTATAGAGCTTCAGGCCGTCATTTGCAGAATTCCTTATCGTACAATTTTCCATATTCGGTTGGCCGGAACTTTCGCAGGAGATATTATAGATGTTGGCTTTTTCAACAATGCAGTATTTCATTGAAGAGGTACCTCCCCAGTTGTCGTTATAGTCAGTGAAGTAAATACCTTCCCAGCCTCCCTCCAAGCCGTTAGATGGCCTGAAAGTAATTGGATTACCTGCAGTACCTTCGGCCCACAGATCACCACCACAATTGATATAGCCAAGTTGCAGCTTTTTCCCTGATTCAAACTCAAGAATTACGCCAGGATCAATGGTCAGCCTCGAATGATCACCCCACTTACCAATCACAATATCGTTCAATACAAGATAGGGGACATTATCGTTGGTCAAGGACCTGTCCCAGGGGTAGGTTCCCCCTTCAAGTGCAATCCGGTTGATACCATTTCCGGTATAGGTGTTTCCCGTATGTACCGGGTTGGCATTCGGATCCAAAAAGTAATACGGGTATCTTCCGTTGTTAAGGAATTGCGAGTTTTGAACGGTATGCGAGGAGTTTGAGTTTCTAATTCCGTCAACCACTGCATTACGTACAATACTATTACTGATATTAGGTTGGGCGGTACTTTGGGAAAATATATTATAATCGCTGCCATTTTCGATAATGCAATAATCCATTACGGAAACACCTCCCCAGTTATCGCTTTGGTCGGTAAACCATATACCGTTCCAACCGCCACTTGATCCGTTGTAGGACGTAAAAGTGATAAGACTGTCGACCGTGCCGATTGCATAAAGTTCTCCGCCATAATTAGGGGCGCCAATCTGTATTTGGGCACCACTGACCGATTTAACTGTATTGCCCGGTTCAATGGTCAGTCTAACATTAGACATCCATTGCTTAATCCTGACCGTACCTAATAAGATGTAATCATACTTTATAGAATTCCATACTTTATTGGTTGAAGTAATATCCCCTCCGTCTATTGCGATACCGTTGTACGTATTGTTAATTACAGTGGGGTCGCCATTTGGGGGATAAATTGTATTATTGGGTGATGGATAATGCATTCCGTAAAGATTGTCGTGAATCGTTGTAGAACTGTATGTCGGATCGGATGTATTTGAGGTGAAATATACACCTGCAGCACCATTATGCCCAACATCACAGGAGACCAATGTCGGATTGGAATTTTCGAGATATAAACCGTTTTCACTGTTGTATTCAATAGTGGAATACTCAATGTTGATATGTGCATTGTTCAGTCGAATACCATTTCCGTCCGCATTCTTTATGGTACAATGATCAAGGAATGGCTCGTTGGAAGAATTGCAATACAGGTTGGCATTGTTGTCACCGTATCCGGCATTTTTGATAACTACATAATGGAACTGTGACGAAACACCGTTATCACTGTTCGCATCAAAATAAATACCGTCCCATAGTCCGTCATCATCCGTATAACCGACAAACTGAACCGGATTACCCGATGTACCGTTACATATCATATTTGCCTGGCCCACCGTTAAACCCGTTTGAGGAAGGAAATTCCAGACAACGCCTGCTTCAAATGTATGTGTACCCGATGTAAAATAAACATCGCTCGTTACCCAATAAGGGCTGCTGGCTGCATCAATCAATGTTAAGTTGTTCAGGTTGCCCGAAAGTTCCGTGCCCGGTGTCCAGAGTGTCATTTCATCAAATGTCGGAGTTACTGTACCGTCTCCGGTAAATACAACTTTGTATTGGAGATAATGATCGGTAATACCGAGAATAATGGGACTGGTTGAGGTAAGCGCCGACCAGTTGCCCCAATACAGGTCATCTCCTGCCGTCCGGTAGGCAATTTCCGAGTTTGAACCGGAGGGTGTTGAGGTTAAAAATGTCAGTTTTGTAATCTCTCTTTCAGCACCCAGTTCAAAAAACGGATTTGAGACAAAGAAGCCGTTTTTTTCATAATCTGTTGTAATATTAAGTGTTGCATAACGGGAATTATGAATAGGTGTTCCCGAAAGGTTCTCACCTCCGCAATATCCAATCCAGCCGTTGGCGGCAAAAGCCGCTCCGTCTTTGGTTCGGTCGTACATAACATTGGTGGCAAGGTTCCAGGTTAAAGGGGAAGTATTGATGTCGGCATAATAAACTTTGTTGCTCAAGGTACCGCCGCTTTCACCCGCCAGAACTGTTATCAAACCGTTGATAATAACCGAAGAATGATTGCTGATAGTTACCGGCAAGGCAGTTGCAGATGACCACGACCCAAGAGACCCGTTATTTCCCGAGGTGGCATAATAAACGGTATTTCTTTTTGTACCACCGTTTGAAAAACCCCCGAGGACATAAATTTTATCCCCGTAAACCACCATACTATGTCCGTTTCGGGTTTGCGGCAATGAAGTGGCCGCACTAAATGCCGAGAGGGTGTTGTCGGCCAGAACTTTTGCATAATATACATTTGAACGGGCAGAAGTGGCTGAAGAATTATTTGAACCTCCCGCAACATAAATATAACCATTGCAATAAACGGCAGTATGCCCCCAGAGTGTTGCGGGCAGTGTTACAGAAGACGTTTGCCACGTACCGAGTGAACCATCGGAATTTATTTCCGCATAGTAAATATCATCAAAAATGTTGGAACCGTCACGGCCGCCAAGTACATAAAGGGTATTTGTTCCGATAACAACAGCAGCATCCCTCAATCCGACAGGCAGGGGATTTAAAGTTGTCCAGCCACTTATTCCTCCTGACTGCAATGATGCCCGGTAAACCGAACTGGAGTAGCTTATATCGTTAAACCCACCAACAACATAAACATAACGGTTGTTCCATGTGGCCGCCTTATGCCCTTCAAGTGTTTGAGGTAAAACAGTGGTTGTCAGCCAGTTGTTCACATCATCGGCCTGATATGGCAAATAAACACTATCCGATGCCACAGTAAGGTCGTTATAGACCCCTTTGTAAAAATCGGCGTTGAGGGTTTGCGTAAATGATACCTGGGCAAAGATGTTTGTTGAGCCGAGGATCATTAGGGAGATAAATCCCATCAGTATTCCTTTTGAATACCCTTTTGTTTTTTTCTCTAAATAATTTTTCATAATGATTTGTTTTTGTATCCTCCATTCCGATAATTTTCGGAATTAAATTAAGAGGATGGTTATTAAATATGGTTATTAATAAAATTAATTATATACTCTTTTCGTATTTCCGTTACCGGAAGTAATGTGCCATCATTTAGTTCAATATTATTTTCAGTTTTATCGAAAATTTTTGATATAAAATTTACATTTATTATATGTGCTTCGTGTATTCTCAGGAATTGTTGATTTTCTAATTGTTGTTCAATATTATCAATGGATTCATTTATCTCAACTACTTTTTCATTTGTCAGGAATATATTTGTCTTGTTTTTGTGAGCTTTAAAACGGACTATTTCGTTAGCCCGGAAAAAACTAATATTGTCTTTTGAATGGATTTTTATTCTACATTTATCTTCATACTTACTGATAATTTCTTTCAAGATGGGATTTTGGCCTAATGAAATCTCATCCATATATGAACTGAATTTGATATGATTTTTATTCGTCTTTAAAAACTTTTCAATTTTATATTGTATTCCGCTATCGTTTATAATGATAATTTTATCCACAGGGTTAACAATTTTTAAAACCGTACTAAATTAATATGAGGGTACACATTTTTAACGGGCAAATTATTATTCGCCGGGGATGGATTATTATTCGCAGTAAAATAAGAATAAAAACTGGACTACATTCTTTCGAACAGGCTGAAAAGATCTTCTTTTTTTCTGGAGGAAACAGGCACTATGGATTCATCAATCAAAACGAGATGGCCGCCGTCCATTTTATCATATCTTAAGATATGGTCAAGGTTCACCAGATGTGATTGATGAGTACGGTAAAAGCCAATAGGTTCAAGCATCTCCGAATACTCTTTCAGAGGTCTGGAAACAAGTAGTTTTTCGCCGTTTACAAGATGAAAAGTTGTGTAATTGATATCCGCCTCACAACGAATTATATCTTTGACATTGACAATATGAATACTTTCGGCGGTTTTCAGAACTATTTTTTTGATCTTATTGAGGTTTGATAAAAAAGCCGACAGTTTAATCTCCGTCTCCTCTTTCTGTATAGATTCTTTTGCTTTTTCAATGGCGCTAAAAAGATTACCGGCAGTTACCGGTTTTAAAATATAATCGAGAGCACTGAATTTAAACGCCCTGACAGCATATTCCTCATGTGCTGTAATAAATATAATCTTAAACGCTATTTTGTTAAATTTCTTCAGGAGGTCAAAACCTGTCCCGTCCGGCAGGTTAATATCCAGTAAAACGACATCAGGATTTGTTTTTGTAATTACATCAAAACCCGATTTAACATCTCCCGCTTCTCCAATTACACTAACATTATCAGGACCTAAACCGAGAACGTTGATAATTGTCTCGCGTGCTTTCGGCTCATCATCTATTACTACTGTTGTCAGCATTATTCCGCGTTTATTTCGATTCCAAAAATAATAAAAAAAAGCAATACACCAAGAACATTTAGGTTATACCGCGATGATCTTTATAAATAAGGGATATCTAAAACAATTCTTGTACCTGCCGCTTCTCCGTATTTATCATACAGGTCCTTTACGGTCAGGTTAAATTGTTCATAATATCTACTATTTAGCACTTCTATCCTCTCTTTAACAATAGACATTCCAATTGATTTATAATTTTTATCCTTTTCTATCTCTTCGGCCTTTTTCCGGCCAATACCGTTATCCTCGACTACTAACCTTAAATGATTTCCAGTCTTTTTAAAATTTATGAACAAATATCCCTTTCCCCGCTTATATCTTAATCCATGCTCAATGGCATTTTCGATGAACGGTTGTGCCAGCATTGGAGGTATTTTAATCTCTTTACTGTCAATATTATTATCAACCTCAATCTTATATTCAAATTTGTTTCCAAATCTTAACGACTGAAGCTGGAGATAAAGTTCAAAGGTTTTGACCTCTTTTTCGAGTAAAATGGATTCCGCTCTGGAATTTTCAAGAATATTTCTTATCAGGTCGGCAAATTTTGCAATATAATCACCGGCCATAACAGCATCATTATTATAAATAAAACTTTGAATGGCGATCAGTGAATTAAAGATAAAATGGGGATTCATCTGGGAGCGAAGCAGCTTTTGTTCCAGTTCGATGTTCTTTCTTTTCGTCTTCAATTTATTATTCCTGTAGTACAAATATATAGAGGCGGCGACAAGTAGAAAGAACACCCAAAAAGCAATTATCATTCTGTTGCGCTGTGTTATTATTAATTCCTGAACATGATTTTTTTCAGTAAGCAATTCGAGCTGTTGCTCTTTTTTTTCAGTCTCAAATTTGGTTTCAACCTCTCTGATTGCCCTGTATTTACTTTCGTTAAAAATAGTGTCCTTTGTTGAAGAGTAGAGTTTATAAAACTTTAATGCCAGGGATTTATTTCCGAGAGCCTCATATATTTGTGAAATTATTGCATATATATTTTTTAAAACAGGCAGATTACCCGTTTTCTTTGCAATGCTTAGCCCTTCCAGTGCCTTTTCTAAAGCTGAATTATACTGCTTTTGCAGATAAAAAATTTCAGCAATATTTCCGAGTGATTCTGCTATTCCCGGACTATCCTCTTCCTCAAGCGATATTTTCAGTGCTTTGTTATAAAAACCTAAGGCCTCTTTCAACTTGTTCTCTTTTCTGTAGGTGAACCCGATATAGCTGTAACAGTCGTCAAGACCATGTTTATATCCCAATTCACGATTTAGTTCCACCGACCTGTTTAAGTAGTATCTGGCAGAATCGTATTGATGCTTATCCGAAAAAATCGCACCTATATTCAGGTAGGAATCGGCCTCACCTGTTTTTTCATTCTCGGCAAGTGCAATATCAAGCGCCCTCCTGAAATACCCCATAGCTTTATCGGCATCACCCTGCTCATAATATACTTTACCGATATTCAGGTAGCAGGCTTCAATTCTTTTTTTGTGGCCTAATGATTCAAATATTTTGAGTGCCTGCATATAATTTTTCAGAGCAACAGTATAGTAGCCCTTATGATAATATACGGATCCGTTATTAACAAGGCAGGATGCAAACCAGGAAGTGTCACCACCCATTCGGGCATATTCCAATACTTTGTTATCATATTCAAGAGCTTTTTCATACTTACCCTGATTTTTAAAAACAATACCTATCTCGCTCGAACATTCCGAAATCAAATCAAGATCATTTATCTGTTCGGATATGGAAAGTGCCCTGAAATAGTTTTCTAATGCCAAAGGATAGTTGCCCTGATAAAAATGTTCTATGCCTATTTCAATGAGAGCCCTGATCTCCTGCCTTTTGTAAGTCAATACAATCAACTTTGACTGTTCAGAACTACGTTTATTAAACATTTCAAGATTCTTTTCGGCAATGTCAAGAGACTTTTTAAAATAATATATAAGTGAATCGGAAGGGCCGTTAAGAAATTGATATCCGAGCTTAAAGAGTATTCTTATCCTTGCCGTATCGGTTGTTGCATTTTGATATTCGACTCTGAGACTGTCTGTTCTTGTCGCCGGATGTGAAGCCAAAGTATCCATACTCAACATAAAAACCATTATTGAAAGCAGGTAAACGGTTTTTAAATATTTTACAAAACAGATCATTATAATTGATTTTATTGAGTATCAATAATTCTGACAAGAATAATTAGCAAAAATATAAAAAAACGACAAATTACATAAAACAAATCTAACCCTGATTGTTCTACATAGATTTTAGATGTAACGGTCGGGAAATCATAACTAATTTTATCTACCTTTGCTGAAATCTTAATAATAGCAAATGTATTCAGGCAGTCGTTTAAAATATCCGAAGGAACGTTTTATGGAGGAGATGGCCTTTTCTGCATCGAGAAGTGGCGGCCCGGGAGGACAAAATGTGAATAAAGTGAATACAAAGGTTGAGTTGCGATTTAATATCATTGAAACACAACTGCTTTCGGATGAAGATAAAGCCCTTATTTTAAAGAAACTCGGCAATAAGATCACTAATAAAGGAGAGTTGATCCTGACATCTGAAAAATATCGTACACAACTGAAGAACAAGCAACAGGTTATCGAAAAATTTTTCTCAATAATTACGGAAGCTCTCACTCCGCTCAAAAAACGAATACCCGTAAAACCGACAAAAGCCTCAATAGAAAAAAGGCTGGAAAACAAAAAGATACAATCAAATAAAAAGAAAAACAGAAAAACACCTGAAAATGAATAAAATGAACCGATTTGCCGAAATTACGATTAAGCTAAGATGGTTTATAATCATCATCGTGATTCTTTTAACAACATTTTTCGGATACCAAATAAAAAACCTGGAAATTAATTCCGACATTATCAGCTCCTTGCCTGATGATGATCCTAATGCCGTTCTTTTTAAAAAAATCGGAAAGCAATTTGGCGGTAACAATATGGGCATTATCATTCTTGAAGCCGATGATATATTCAACACCGAAGTCTTACAAAATATTGTTGAAATAACCGACACCCTGAAAGAAGTGGCCGGTATCAACGCAGTCACAAGCCTGACGAACATTATTGATATCAAAGGTGGTGATTTCGGGATTGAAGTGGGTGACCTTATTGATGAATACGATTTACCCGACACTCCCGAAGAGTTAAAGGATTTGAGGAAAAGAGTTATGTCGAAGGATATGTATCGCGGCACTATCATTTCGGATGATGGCACTGCAACGTTGATTATTTTTACACTCAGCGACGAAGCTGATCCACAGACAGTTGCAAGAGCTGTCAGAGAGAAAGTCCTGGCAATGGATCTGCCCGAAAGGCTATACTTTACAGGCTCTCCGATGCTGGTAACATACATCTCCGACCTGATGACTTCCGACCTGATTAAACTTTTACCAATCGCTTTTCTGTTAATAGCATTTGTCCTGCTGTTAAGTTTCAGATCAGCCCGGGGTGTAGTGCTTCCTTTGCTGACAGCCGTTATTGCCATTATCTGGACACTTGGGATTATGGGATTGGGCGGATACGAGATGTCAATGATATCAAATAATATTCCCATAATCCTTCTTGCCGTTGGAAGTGCATACACAATACACGTTTTAAACAGGATCAATCAATCAAAAGAGAGAGACAGAAAAAAGGCCGTTATCACAACTTTAGTTTATATTTTCATCCCTGTAATTCTTGCCGCATTAACAACTATGATAGGTTTTGTATCCTTTATTTTCGGAGCTTACCTGACAATGATCAAAGACTTTGGAATTTTTACGGCTCTCGGAACTTTTTTCACTCTGCTTCTTTCACTGCTTTTTGTTCCGTCGGTAATTGTAGCTTTTTCAATAACCAGCAAGAACAAAGAAAAAATTATTGAAAAATCCCGTCATTCAATACTTTCCAACAATATCTTGACTCCTCTGCACACATTACTCTTCAAACATCCCAAATATGTGTTAATCACCTGGATTGTTTTAATATTGCTGAGTGTCGGAGGTATTTTTAAGATAAAAAGGAGTGTGGATATTAAAGAGTATTTCAAGAAGGGAAATCCAACACGATTGGCAGAGGAGATAATGATTGAAAAATTCGGTGGCACAAAACCGGTTTTTGTTCTTTTCAAGGGGGATATGCAAAGCCCGAAAGTGTTGAAGATGATGATGAAGACCGAAGCCTATATGAAGAAAAACAAGGATATTAAGAATACCCAATCGGTTGCCGACCTGATAGCACAAATCAATGAAGTTATGGGCAACGGATATACTGTTCCCGATGACCGGGCAATGATAGAGCAACTTTGGTTTCTGCTTGACGGAAACGACTATATGCAACGCTTTGTGACTGACGACCTTGATGAGGGTATTATTCTTTCGACGTTTCTTTCACCCGATAACAGGTCTAAGAAAGCATTTGCCGACTATATGAATAAATTTATCAAGGAAAACTCCGTCAAGGATTGCCAAATAGCCGTAACAGGAATGCCCTTTATTGACGTTACAATGGACAGGAGCCTCGTTAAAAGTCAATTTGGCAGCCTGACTCTTGCAATTATTTTCGTTTTAATTATTGTGGGATTAATTTTGAGATCTTTCTCAAGCGGAGTTTATGCGACAATACCTATTGTGATTGCAATCACAATCCTTTTCGGATTTATGGGAATTACGGGCATCTCACTGAATATCGGAACAGTACTGGTTGCAAGTGTTGCCCTCGGCATCGGCATTGATTATTCGATACACATAATATCACACTTCAACCATCTTTTCGGTGAAGATCATAATCTGAAAAGAGCTATTGAAGGCTCCATACTGATTAGCGGAAAAGCAATATTGATTAATGCCATTTCCGTTTCTGCGGGATTTCTGGTATTACTTTTTTCTCAAATGGTACCGCTGCAGTACTTTGGACTTCTGATTGCTTTCAGTATGATAGGTTCAAGCCTGGGTGCCTTAACACTACTTCCGGTAATTTTAATTCTTGTTAAAAGAAGAAAGTTGTAAATTTGCAGCCTTATTTAAAATTCAGGAAATGAAGATTATAAAAACAACCGTTTTATTTATTTTAATACAACTGTTTTTCACAGCACAATCCTTCTCGCAGGACGGAACATCAATTCTAAATAAAATGGATGCCGTATTGTCGGCACCAAAAGACAGAACCGGGACAATAGAGATCATTCTTATCAGCAAATCAGGCAAGGAAAAAGTCAGGGAAGCCGAAATGATGCAGCTTGGACGCGACAAGAAAATATATCGTTACACAAAACCGGAATCACAAGAGGGAATAGCCACTCTGTCTTTGCCTGACGGTGTTATGTGGCTCTATATGCCCGCATTCGGAAAACCGAAAAAGATTTCATTACTTGCTAAAAGTCAAGCTTTTAACGGCACCGATTTTTCTGCCGAAGATATGGACACGCGGCCTTATACTGAGAGGTTTACACCAAAATTGATTGAAACCAATGATAAAAGCTATGTTGTTGAAATGATTCCGAAGAGCGATAAATCACAATACTCAAAAATAATAGTAACCATTGACAAAATCAATTATTACCCCGAATCAATGGTTTATTACGACAAATCCGGAAGAAAATACAAGGAGGCGACATATACTTATAAAAAATCAGGCCGTTATTGGTACGCTTCGGAGGTTACAATGAAAAACCTGAAAAAGAACCACATTTCAAAGATCAAGCTCACAAATATGAAATTTGATCAGGGGCTTTCGGCAGATTTGTTTACCGTTGAGAAACTGGTACCCGAAAAAAAAGAAGAAAAGAAATAGACGTAGGATAAATGCATCTATTCCATTTGTGCCTGAATTGCTGTAATGGCAACGGTATTAACTATATCCGTAACAAGGCAACCGCGGCTCAGATCATTAACCGGATGATTTAGACCCTGCAAAACCGGTCCGACTGCAACGGCACCGGATGACCGTTGAACAGCTTTATATGTATTGTTTCCCGTATTCAAATCGGGAAAGATGAAAACGGTTGCTTTTCCGGCAACATCGCTATCAGGCAACTTTGTCCTTGCAACGGCACTGTCAACGGCAGCATCATATTGAATGGGGCCTTCTATTTTAAGACCGGGAAATTCCTTTTTAGCCTTTTCCCTTGCAATCATTGTTGCTTCACGAACTTTATCAACATCGGCACCTTTACCCGATTCGCCTGTGGAATAGGAAAGCATTGCCACAAGAGGCTCTATTCCGAAAGTTTTGGCTGTTATTGCCGAACTAATGGCTATTTCGGCAAGTTGTGCAGCATTGGGGTCGGGATTTATGGCACAATCACCGTAAACCAACACCTTGTCTCTCAGACACATAAAGAAACTGCTTGAAACAATCGAAAATCCGGGTTTTGTCTTTATTATCTCAAATGCAGGTTTTATGGTTGCTGCAGTACTATGAACCGAACCGGAAACCATCCCGTCGGCAATACCTTTCTTGACCATCATCGTACCGAAATAACTTACATCACACATTGTATCGTAAGCCTGCTCCATTGTGATTCCTTTATGTTTTCTAAGATCATAATAGGTTTTCACAAAGTCATCAAGATATTCCGACGACACAGGCTCGATAATCTCAATATCTTCAAGGCGAAGCCCGAGAACGAAAATCTTCTCAAGTATCAGCTTCCTGTTGCCGAGAAGTGTAATATCAACAACATCACGGCGCAAAAGTATTTCGCTTGCCTTCAATATCCTCTCTTCTTCACCCTCGGGCAACACAATACGTTTTTTATTGCTGCGTGCCTTCTGTAACAGTTTGAACTCAAACATCTTCGGCGTCACAATGGTTGTTTTGGTTTTGACAACCTTATCACCGAGTTTAACAACTTTTACGTGTTTGTCGAAAAGACCGAGTGCTCTGTGTATTTTCCTTTCATTATCGGCAGTAAGTTTTGCATGTATTTTCTGAACAGCGGCAGCAGTATCGAAAGTGTCGCTCTTAACACTGATGATGGGAACCATCAAAGCAAAACCTTTAATGAGTTTCATTATCGGATTTTCCGGTTTCAGACCTCCCGTTAGAACAATTCCCGAAATGTTGTCCATAGTATTGGAAGCAACAACAGCGAGAGAAGCAATGATTATATCCGCCCTGTCACCGGGAGTAATAATTAATGTACCGGGTTTAATACGCGGCAGAAAATGTCTGAGATGCATAGCTGCAACCGTAAAACTTCTTACGTGCCTGATAAGTCTGTCTTTTCCGCAAAGAATATCCGCATTCATAAAGTGCGCAACCTCTTTGACAGTCGGTTTACCGAGAATTTCATCATCGGGTATGGAAAACAGCAGTTGATCTTTAAACTGTTTTGTGTGTTTCAGCTTTTTGATTACCTGTTTGCCGATACCTTTCCCGGTGCGGTTAACAATTGTCCCCACAATCCGGCATCCTCTGTCCAGCAATGAATCGGTAGTAATATTAATGGATTGTATTATCTCTTCTGTTGACTTTTCAAAAGCATTGGCCACCACAAGAGCCGGGCATCCG
>Ga0256841_1000202_pt1 | contig 66293 bp, 56 predicted proteins | sample 356308metaG_FD_185971 | JGI IMG/M metagenome (GOLD analysis project Ga0256841, IMG submission 185971) | Hydrothermal vent microbial communities from Mid Atlantic Ridge, Atlantic Ocean - 356-308 | ecosystem: Environmental > Aquatic > Marine > Hydrothermal vents | place: Atlantic Ocean: Mid... | reverse complement strand
TTCCCTGTTTCGTCAGGGACTCATGTTGTATGAGTGGTTGGCGAGAATGCCGGACAGGTATTTTGAACCATTGATACAGGCATTTGCCGAGAAATTGGCATCCAGTGCCGGTGTGGCCCCCGTCTTTGCGTTGAAGGAAAAATGAGGGGATGTGTGAGTGTTCAGTCATTTATACTCAATTAGTCTTGCCGAATGTGACAATAGTCGATTGCGAAGATATAAAAGAAGACCAAATGTTTCAGAGAATTTTGAAATCATCATAAAAAGTCCATACATCCATTTATGTTCTTTGATTTTTGAGCGTAAGGCAATGTGTATGACATGAGCAGGATAGATTACCAATAATGCAGAAAATACAGGGTGAATTGATAGCGCTGTAGCTACAACAATTGTTGGGAGTGTTATTCCCCAAAAGAGTAGGCGGATAAGGTTTCTCCGCCAATATCCATTGGGTTCATGCCTGTGTCTAACAACAGCTTCAGAATATGCATATCCGGCGCGAATGGACCTTTTGAACCATTGTTGAAACGTTGTGATGTTGGCGTCGTGATAAGTCATGTCATGATTTATACGATATATTGTATGACCGAGTTTCCTGATCCGAAAACACATGTCAGGTTCTTCGCCAGCGATTAGATCTGAAGAAAAGCCATTGACTTGTTCAAAAACTTCGGCGCGTATAAGGAAATCACCACCACAAGACTGTGTTATCCCAAGCGGTGTATTCCATTCTACGTCGCATAGCCAGTTATAGATTGATTGGTGAGGATGACGTTCACGTCTTCGTCCACAAACAAGAGCTGTATCTGGATGATTTTTCAAAAAACTTATAGCGGTTTCAATCCATCCTGGTATGAGAGTACAATCACCGTCGAAAAATTGAATAAAGTCGAGCTCAGGATTGTTTTCAAGCAATTTTTTTGCACCAGCATTTCTCGCGCGAGCCGCAGTAAATGGCATGTCAGGCGATAGTTCAACAAGTTGTAATCCCTGTGTCCTGGCATAATCCTGGCTGCCATCCGTTGAACCAGAATCCACATATACACTTCTTTGACGAATGGTTTCAGGAATGCTAGTAATAGCGTACGTGAGACGCTGCCCTTCATTACGTCCGATCAGGACACACCCAATTTTCTGAAGATCACTGATGTCGATCGGCAACATATTCAGAATTAATATCCATAATGGCGAATATCAAGTTGATCCGCCTTGTTGAAAACAGTCCCTAGAAGATGATGGTCTTCCAGAATCTGCATGGACTGTTGCAATTCCGCTTCTGTCGTTTTGTTGGCCTCCACGACAAAGATGGAGGCATCGATTTTTGGAAGTACAACCAGGGCATCATCGAGTCCAATGAGTGGTGGTAGGTCGAAAAGGATAATGCGTGAAGCGTATCGTGAGCAGATTTCATCGATCAGATTCAATGCTTCTTTGGTGGCGAGAAGCTCAGAAGAACCACTGGTAGGTTTTGAACCCGGAAGGACTACGAGTCGATCTATGCCGGGGTTGACAAGAATATTTTTCAGGGGTATCGCATCGGTAAGATAGTCATATAGACCGTATTTTACATCGATGTCAAAGTAGTGATGTATCGATGGATTGCGTAGATCGAGGTCGACGAGCAGGACTGTGATGTTGGTCATCAGTGACAGGCTGACTGCGAGATTGGCTGCAACCAGTGATTTGCCTGCACCGGAATGTGCTGCCGTAATCGCGATGGAGTTCAATTCATGTTGACGAAGTTCCTGCATGAGTTGAGTTCGCAGGATTCGAAACGGGCTGCTGTTAGGATCATCAGGAAAACCGGCTATCACCCGGTTATCGCGGAGATGTTGTTCAGAAATGGTCTGTATCTGAGTATGAGTATATTCCAGATGCTGAAAATCGTCCGTGTATTGAGATTTCAATCCGATTGGGTCATTTATGCGATGAATGACATTTCGTGCTTGTTCCGAAGCAGATTTCTTTCCTTGTCTTCTCGCCAGTTCCAAGGCTCTTTTGAAATGATCGGTCGCCATGTTGGGCCTCGTAATTGTTATAACCGGTTTCGAAGAATAAAAACGATTTCATCAAGGGGTTTGTAAGCAAAGTGCAGGACAGTAGCAATAAGTAATACGAGGGTTATCAAAGCGAAGATAGTATACAGTCGTTTTCTTTTGGAAGATTTAATATCTTGTTGATTGTGAATATATCCAATTGAAACCATTGGGACTGACTTCGTTAACCTGGTGAGTTGTCGGGCATTTCGAATACCTCCTCTCATTTCATCCTTGATGAAAACGATTCCAAGCCCGGCACTGATAGAAATAATAAAACTGAGCATCAGTAGTTTAAGCCGGTTTGGGCGTATGGGCTCCTCGGGATAATCCGGAGCCTCAATGAGCGTAAATCGTTCGGCTTTGCTTTGTTCCTCCATGCTTTTGGAAAGTCTTGCTTCAGTTGCTTTTTGCATGAGGTCATCATACTTGTTTCTGAGATTCTCATAGTCGCGCTCAAGGGCCTTGAGGCCTCGTTCAACTTGTGGTGTCTGAAGAATGTAGTTTTGTAAGGTCTTGATTCGGTTATGGAGGGTGATGCGCTGCTTGTGCAAGGAGCTGATGGCCTGTTTTGTTGACCGAAGTTTTGCCATGATAAGTAATACAGCCGGATTTTCAGAGTCTGGGGCTGTTATTTCATGGTTTTCGGACGAATTCAACTGCGCCTCGAGATCCGCAATTTGCCGTTTGAGTTTGCGGATATCTGGATGTTGTGGGCCATAACGTTGTGAAAGTTTTGTATATTGACTTCGGGCAAGGGTCAATTGTTGCTGCAGTGTGAGCGGGCCATCTACGTTTTCGGGTACAGTAGACTGCAGGGTGGCAAGTTGAACCTCAAGGTAGGAAACCTGTTCTTTCTGTGCCTTGATGTCACGTTCAATTTCGTTTAATGCTCTTTGAGCACGTTCGAGCATCTGGTTGTTGAGGTCGAGGTTTTCTGGGAGGCTGTGTTCGTGTTTTTGTTTGTACTCGGCCACCTGTTGTTCGATGATGTTGATCTTCCGCTCAAGCTTTTCTGCTTCTGATGACAGAAATTCAGTAGTCTCTGTGGCGCGACGTGTCCTGTTTTCCAGATTTTTCTTTAGAAAGAGGGTAACCAGTTCATTCGCCACACGCTGGGCAATATGAGGGTCTGGATGTTCAAAGGCTACAGAGAATGTCAGACTATTACGACGTCGATTGCGAATTGGGCCATTACCGCGTTTGAGTGCAATGAAGATATTTTTCTTGATCATTTCCAGTAGTTCGGAATCATTGGCGCCACTTGAACGCAGTTTTGCATACAAATCATATTTATCGATGATCTTCAAGAGATTATCTCGCGTCATGACGATTTGACGGATAATCTGGATACGCTCGTCGGCAAAACTGGTAATTGTGGACCGAATGAGTTCGTCTGGAATCTGTTGTGATTCGACAAGAATGGTCCCTTCGGAACGGTAGATGGAAGGCAGAGTAAGTGCAAAAATGGCACCAAGACACAAAATCAGAAAGAAAGGTAACAAAAACAGCTTGTATTCCTTGCGTAAGATGTCAAGGTAGTCAATCAGTGTTTTACCCTGTTGATCCATCATCTGTTACTCGTGGTCGAAAGCCAACGTCAGTGAGAGAAATATGGAATTAGAGATGCGGCTGAGATTGTCTCTGGATGTAAGGTTGTTGATAAAGGCATATCGAGCATTCCAATCCAGACGCTCATTTAGACGAGAATGGTAACCAATGCCGACACGTAGCAGGTCATTGTCATATGACGGACTGGCGTCGATGATGTTGCTGCGCGAAAAGCCGAATTCCGAATTGATGTTGCTTAGTTCACTGATGCTCAGTCGATAGCCAAGAGTGAACCGTGAAAGGCGTGATAGCCGCGCAGAAGAGGTTGGCTGCAGACTGGATTCCGCTCTGATGACAAATTCGCTTTGTTCATTCAACCGAGTGGCACTGAATCGGCCAAGGAATGTCCGATAATTGTTGCCAAATGTTCTCACCAGATAGCCAAGCCCTGCACCAATCTGCAAATGCCAGCGATCAGTTGCTTCGTTGTTCAAGACTGCCAATAGACTTCCATACTCGTGATCCACGAGGTTGTCGCGGCTGTCGTAACGTTGAACCTGCATTTGAGTGTTCAGTTCGATCCGATCATTGAGCGAGTGGAACCAGTTGAATTGAACATTCGTGTTTGTATAGTCTGTGTAATTAGGCAGATCGTAACGTATGTCATCGTATCTGACGGCAAAAGCAAGACGGTTGGTTTCATTGGCGTCGTATTCCACCCGCGGGTGAAATGTAACAGAACGCTGTTTGCCAAAAATAAAATTGGGTGTAACGCCGATGGTCTCAAGGTCGATGGCGCGGGTGCTAGTTTCATTGTATTGGGTTTCAATACTGAATTCGCCTTGTTCAAAAAACCGGGAACAGGCAACACCGGCGGTGTAGAATTCGTTATTGGCGCGGCGAGTTCGTTGCAGGCGCTGAGCGTGGACGTCGGCATTGAGGAGAATACGGGTGGTGTCTGATTCACCCCTGAGGCGAAAAACGGCGTTGCCGTAAAGGAACGTCTCGGCTGTGGGGTTCTCGCTATCCATATATAAATTGTCGGTATATTCGATTTCGGTCCCCACCGTGGACTCCGGTCGCCATTCCATGGCATGAACATCGCTCGCAGAGAACATCAGGAGAGGGACGAGACAGAGCCAGGATCTTGAGCAGGGATTTGACTGCGTGGAATTGGCTGTAACAATCATGGCACAACAACAGTATCCCCACTCATGAGGAGGATATTGGTGGTCAGATCCTGACCGGTTATGACCTTGCTATAGTCAAAGGGAATGCTTCGTTGGATCTGACCTTCCCGACGCAGGATGAGGATTTCATCCTCCTTGGCGAATCGGGCCAGCCCGCCCGCCAGGCTCAGTGCCTGCATTACGTCGGTTGGCCGTACAAGAACATAAGTTCCGGGCTCGTTGACCTTGCCGATGATGTAAACCAGATTTCCGGAAGTTTCGGAGACGGTGACGCTGACGGTGGCCTCAGGAACGTATGGTTGCAGTTTCCGGGCAATCTCCTTGCGCAAGGCGGAAATGCTGCGTCCTGCCGCTTCCAGAGTGCCAATCAGGGGAAATGCCAGAGTCCCATCAGGCAGAATCAGAACATCTTGTTGCAGGTTTTCTTCGCCCCAGACCGAGATATGGAGATGATCGCCAGGGTTGAGAATGTAGTCACCAGCAGAAGCTGCAAAGCTGAGGCCAAACCCGGTGATGAGGAGGGTCAGAGAGAGCAAGTATCGGATTTGGCGTGAGATATTAAGTGACATCTGATATACCGGTTTGCAGGTATGGGCGACGACTTTTCTCGCTGGAGACATGCGGTTTGCGGAAAGAGTGTCGATTTTGCGTATCAGACTGACCTTTTGATAGTCAGAAACAAAAAGCCGCCAAGGGCCAAAAGCAGTGGCCACAGAATGTCGGTAAGGCCAAGGGCTGTGTGGCTGTCAGCAGGCAACATTGTGGTTTCCTGAGCAGCCTCGGAGACCTGGGCGATGACCGGCGTTTCTGGAACGAATACAAGGAGTACAGCGAAAAGAAGCAACAAAATGTACAAGCGCTGTTTCCAGCGTTTGGCGCGTATTTTTTGATAATGATGTATGGTCCTCACGTCCATGCGCATGTCCTTGTGTAATGTTCTGATATCCAAGTATTGGACCCTTCATACTACCCTATTGAAGTACCAGAGGGGAATACGATTAATGTTATACGGAAACGTTGCACGATTCAGAACAGAGGGCTTGATGGATTCTTTCGAAAGTTATAGTCATCACGTCGCCATATGACCATGTAAGTATTGTTTGCAAAAGGCCGTGAGCCGACAATACCTCTCCCAACATCTGAGCGATGGATTGGATTTCCAGATTATGTCATTCGTGCCGAGGAAACGCACCGTCGAGGAGGATGCCAGCAAGAAGGTAGCCGGTCCCTATTATCGCCGCATACGCAAGTCATTCACTTTTCCCGAGACGCTTGAAACGGATGTCGAGCGCCGTAATCGGAGAGAACGAAGTAAACCCCTGCGTCGTCCGATTTTACAGCGGAGAAACTCACTATTTTCGACAGTTCAGTCCCTGATCGATGTTTTCCTTGTTGGCGGATTTGCGTTGGGAATGTCCTGGTTGCAATTTGGCGGGCTTCCTCGCGAGTATCTGGCCTTGGTAGTGCTATTGCTGATGACAATGGGAATCGTTTACGACCGCATGGGGGTATATCGAAACTTTCAGCAGTTACAAGACAAGTCGATACACCTGTTGAAGGCATGGGGTGCCGTATTTGGATTTCTAATGAGTCTGGGTTTTCTGTTTAAAACCAGTGAGTATTTCTCACGCCGGTATCTTTTGTTGTTGTTTGGCGTCGGCTACGGGTTGCAAGTTTTGGCGCATTGGGCAGGTTATCGTCTCGTCAGAAGGATCAGTCAGAATCGTGAAGCCAAAAAAGCGCTTGTGATTGGTTCGGGGCAACTAGCACGTTATCTGCAGCAGAAGATCAATGGCAATCCCTGGTTGGCGGAAAAGGTGATCGGGCTGATCAAGGCGGAGACAGAGTATCCTGAATTTCTTACGAGCGATATTGATGTGGGGACCTCCTGTCCCTCTTTGCCGATTTTGGGGAGCATGGAGGATGTTCTACGCTTGGTAGAAGAAAAGGGGATTAGGGTCGTATACTTCGCCGTTCCACTGGACAGTTCTCCGCTCGTAGAGAAGTTGTATTTGAATCTGTTGGACAAGAACGTGGATGTCCACTGGGCACCGAACATCTTTGGGATGAATCTGGTCAACTACAGTGTCAAGGAATTGTCAGGAGTGCCTATCATTACCCTGTCCGAGTCACCGATTGTGGGTGTGAATATGATGGTGAAGGCCATGGAAGATCGCATACTGGCATTCCTTGGTCTGATATTGACTTCTCCAATTCTGGTGTTGACGGCCATTGCCATCAAACTGGATTCAGCCGGTCCAGTCTTTTTTTTACAGGAACGAACAGGCTGGGACGGGAAGCGATTTCGAATCATCAAATTTCGCACGATGAAGGTCATGGAATCCGGCGACGGTTTCGTGCGCCAAGCAACGCGGGATGACCCTCGTATAACCCGTATTGGTGCATTCTTGCGACGGAGCAGCATAGATGAGTTACCCCAGTTGTTCAATGTTTTGCTGGGTAACATGTCCCTGGTGGGGCCACGGCCGCATGCAGTCAGTCACAACTTGACCTATTCGGAGCGGATCGAGGCCTATCTGGCACGCCATCGCATCAAACCGGGGATTACGGGACTTGCCCAGGTTCGGGGTTATCGTGGGGAAACGCAGAATTTGACGGAAATGATAAAGCGCGTGGAAAGCGATCTTGAATATATCAACAACTGGTCTTTATGGTTGGATATCAGAATTTTGTTCATGACAGTATTATCACTCAAAAGTGAGAAAGCATACTAAAATGCTGATCATCAACGCATGTCAGTGAAGACGTTTCAATAGTTGTTTATCGGGCTGCTAGTTATTCTGGCTACTGGCCAGGCAAACAGGCAATGCGTGTTCGGGAATTTCAGATACACGGGATCAGGGAATCAGGTCATTCAGTGTGAATCGTTATGAAGATTTGTCTTTGTTTCGGCTGCAACTCTCAGGACTTTTGACCGAGTTGTCCTGTGTGGAAGATAAAGGGTCTTGGGCAAATGGATGCTACAAAAATACGCTTGAATGTTATCTTGCTGAATTATAAGACACCAGATTTGTCGATTGCCTGCCTTCGATCAATGGCTTCACAAATAACGAATAACATTAAAGTCATTATCGTAGACAATGCTTCAGGAGACGGATCTGCGGAACGTATCAGGAAAGAGATTAAAAACAATCATTGGCAGAATTGGGCTTCGGTGATCGAATCGAAGAGTAATGGTGGATTTGCTGCAGGAAATAATTTGGGAATTCGCTCGTCTCGAGCTGATGCTTATATTCTGCTTAATAGTGATACGATTGTCCGTGATGGCCTTTTCACTGAATTGGCAAAGGCGATGCATGCAAATCCGAATGCTGGGTTGATTTCGCCTGCGATGTTCGACGAACAGGGAAACGCGTCCGATAGTGCCTTTCGGAATATTTCTCCAATATCTGAGTTGTTGCGAGGAGCCAGTCTTGGCGTGCTCGATCGAATTATGCCAAATCACACGTTGCCATGGCCAAAAGAAATCAATTCAAATGCCTCGTCCTTCCCCGACTGGGTAGGATTTGCGTGCGTTTTGATTCGGCACGATGTCCTTGAAATGGTTGGTTATCTGGATGAAGGGTTTTTCATGTATTATGAAGATGTTGATTACTGTCGAAGGGTGAGGGCGCATGGGTGGGAGATCATGCGCTGGCCCTCTGCGCAAATTGTACACTTCCTGGGAGGTAGCTCGGGAATGTCGAGCAAGCATGATCAGAAAAAACGGGCACCCTTGTATTATTATCTTTCTCGATCACGTTACTTTATTCGCTATTATGGTCGCACAGGGCTGTTGGCTGCCAACCTATGTTGGACGCTTGGAATGTTTCTTGGGGGGCTTAGAAATACGTTAATGCGTCGAAAGTCAAATCACCGGACAGGAGAATTTTTGGGAAATTGGTCAGGTTTTTTGCAGTCCAATTCCTTGGTGCGTCAGATTTGCTCATCCAATTAGATAGCACAAGGTGTCATAGAGTCTTATGAGCAGATACCGGTCTGAATGTGCGGAACAGGATAATCCAACGCCCGGGGACCGAAATCAGAATCCGGAGGGTATTGGTTTCTGGCGCCTGATTGCAGAGGATTTTGAGACCCATGAACGAGATATTTTTGTGCCGGGACTTTGGGCGCTCGTTATCCATCGGTTTGGGAACTGGAGAATGAGCATTCGGCCAAGAGTACTTCGCATGCCGTTCAGTATTCTCTACAAAATATTGCACAATTCGATGAAATTGGTATTTGGGATTGATCTGGAATATTCCGTCAAGGTCGGTCGACGTGTGCGAATATGGCATCATGGTGGGATATTCATTGGTGCCGTCTCCATTGGTGATGATGTACATATTCGACACAACACAACAATGGGAGTTGTTCACCGGACAGAAAAGTGGAAAAAACCCGTTATCGAGGATCGGGTAGATATTGGGCCAGGAGTGTGCGTTTTGGGCGACATCACCGTGGGTCACGATACCGTGATCGGTGCAAATTCGGTGGTTGTGAGAAGCTTTCCACCAAACAGCACGCTTTTTGGTGTGCCGGCCAGGCCGGTTAACCTGAAAACTCAATGAGATTTTACAAGTTTGATAAAAAATCGATGAGCATGGCAGCGATTCTTTTCTTGCCGGTATCGTTCAGATGCCCACCATCATAAGTATAAGCAGGAACGAGTGAGTAAAACGTAAAATCTCCACTCGTCTGGCGCTCTCTGCCACCGTCTGGCCGGTTAGACTCATAAAATGCCAGGTCGAAGACCTGTGACTTTGGATAATGTGTTCGGATGAGTTGGTTGTATTTTTCACGCTGCATATTGGCGGCATCTTCCCATATTTCACGTCCAATGATTCTATAGATACGGTCCTTCCAGCCGTCGGGTCTGCGCGTGAGTGGGGCTGTGAAATGGACAAAGCGTACATCGGGGAACTGTACTTCCAGCCGTTTCAGCGCGGTTGCGTATGCCTGGAACAGCGCCTGTGGATCCGTGTCAGGGGAGAAGTCGACGAAACAGAATTTCATGAAGGCAATCTGTGGTCGTGAATCCACGGCGAAGCGCGCCATTTGGCTGGCGAAGGCATCGATCTTGGTCTGCGGATACCTGTTCTTTCCACCCCGGGCATGAGCGAGGCCGTTGTGGGGAATAGCGAGTGTGGTGGCTTCGCCGTCCAGGGTCATGATATTTACAGGGGTGAGAAGTTCGTCGGCGAGCATCTCGATGCCCTTGATGATGTTGTCCCCGACCGAATGATGCATGAAGAAAAACTTGCGATGGTTGAGGGCGTCGATCGCCTGTTCACTGGGCATGGTCATGGTTCGGGCATTGTTTCCGTGGTTCTCGTCCTGGGTGGTTTGGCCATATGCGTTCAGCAGCAGGCCGAAGAAGCCGAGACTGAGCAGAGTCAGCCAGTGGGGACGGATCGGCATGGGGTACCTCCATAGGCATTCGGGTGAATTCCGTTCCCAGGGAACGGGTCATACTTTCCCCTCAAACGCCGGGTACGCCAATAACCCGGAAGTCATATCCGGCATGCAGTGCAGGAGAACTGTCAGATGGTCAACGGCGCTGATAGGTTCCCATCAATACGGCTTCGCCGAGGATGTGACCCTGCATGGCCTGGAGGAGTTCGGCCTTGGTGGGGGTGCCGAGATCGGGCAGGACGGTGTCGAGGGCGTAGAGCTTGAAGAAGTAGCGGTGGCGGCCGATGGGGGGGCAGGGGCCGCCGTAGCCGGTGCGGTTCCAGTCGTTGAGGCCTTCGCCGGTGCCGGGCGGGAGATCGGCGGGGTCGATGGCTTCGGGCAGGCCGGGGGTGTCGGGTGGCAGGTTGTAGAGCACCCAGTGGACCCAGATCATCTTCGGCGCGGCCGGATCGGGGGCGTCCGGGTCGTCGACGATGAGGGCCAGGCTGCGGGTACCGGCGGGCAGGCCGGACCAGTGCAGGGGCGGGGTGACGTCGGCGTCGTCACAGGTATAGCGGGCGGGGATGGGGTCGCCGTCTTCGAAGGCGGGGGAAGTGAGGGTCATGCTCATGGCGGTCACCTGAAAGGTCAGCAAAATGAGGGTGAGGATGGTTCTCATGTGGTGGGTCTCCTTGCCGGTTTCAAGCCCGTCAGCGCCAGACGCCCGGTGGCGAGCTGTAGCTGTCGAGCACTTCCACGTAGTTGGCCCGTTCGTAGGCGGTCGGATCCACGGCGTGTGACTGGCTGAGGCTGCCGCGGAGCTGCTCGACCGAGGTGTATTCCCGCTCCGTCATCCAGTCCTGCAGGAAGGTGAGGATTCGGGCGAGGGCGTCCGGGCCTTCCTGCAGCAGGACGCTGCACAGGTGCACCACGTCGGCACCGGCGAGCAGGGCCTTGAGGGCATCGGCGCCGGTATGGAAGCCACCGGTGACGCCGAGGGAGAGGTTCACCTTGCCGTGCAGCAGGCCGGCCCAGCGGATCCGCAGCAGGGCTTCGTGGGGGCGGGACAGTTCCAGGCGGTGGGCCACGTCCAGGGTGTCGAGATCGATGTCGGGCTGGTAGAAGCGGTTGAACAGGCTCAGACCGTCGGCTCCGGCGGTTTCCAGCCGGGTGGCGAAGTGGGCCAGGGCGCTGAAATAGGGCGAGATCTTCATGTTGATGGGGAGCTGCACGTGACGGCGCAACTCGCCCAGCAGATCCAGATAGCGCTGTTCGGTGGTGGCACAGTCCTCGTCGGGATTGGCGGCCAGGTGGTAGGTGTTGAGTTCCAGGGCGTCGGCGCCGGCTTCTTCGAGCATGCGGCCGTATTCGATCCAGCCGCCGAGGGAGGCGCCGTTGAGGCTGGCGATGACCGGGATGGCCAGCCGGGCCTTGAGGGCAGCGAGCTGTTCCAGGTATTCCTCCTGGCAGGTCTTGTACTGCTCGGGGACGGGATGGAAGCCGGTGGCCTCGGCGAAGCCGGTCTCCTGTTCGTGCAGGAAACGTTGCAGGTGGGCCGCCTCGCGATCGATCTTCTCTTCGAACAGGGAATACATCACCAGGGCGGCGGCACCGGCGTCTTCCAGGCGCAGGGCGTGATCCGTGTCGCGGCTCAGGGGCGAGGCCGAGGGGACCAGCGGATTGGCCAGCTCCAGCCCCAGCCAGGTGGTGGACAGATCGGCCATGTCAGTGCGTCTCCGGTTTCAGGCGGGCCTTTTCGGCCGCGGGCGAGGTGTGTTCGTCCCAGTCCAGCTCGGCGAGCTGCCGGTAGTAGTGCCACCGGTGGCGCACTTCCTGCTGGGCCTGTTCGGCAAAGCGTTCGGCGGCCTCGGGATGGGTGTGCCAGAGCATGCTGAAGCGGGTCTCGGTCTGCATGAATTCCCTGTAGGGAAGGGTGGGCTCGCCCGAGTCCAGGCGCAGGGGATTGTCGCCCCGGGCGATCCGTTTGGGATCGAAGCGGAACAGCGGCCAGTGGCCGCTCTTTACCGCCAGGTTCTGTTGGCGGTGGTTGTGGGAGAGATCCACGCCGTGGGCGATGCAGGGCGAGTAGGCGATGATCAGCGAGGGGCCCGGATGGGCCTCGGCCTCGAGGAAGGCGCGCAGGGTCTGCACGTCCCTGGCGCCGTAGGCCACGTGGGCCACGTAGACGTTTTCGTAGTCCATGGCCAGCAGGGCCAGGTCCTTCTTCATGGTGGGCTTGCCGCCGGCGGAGAACTTGGCCACGGCGCCGAGCGGGGTGGCCTTGGAGGTCTGGCCGCCGGTGTTGGAGTAGACCTCGGTGTCGAGCACCAGGATGTTGACGTCGCGGCCGGCGGCGAGTACGTGGTCCAGGCCGCCGTAGCCGATGTCGTAGGCCCAGCCGTCGCCGCCGATGATCCAGACCGAGCGGCGGGCGAAGACGTCGGCCAGCTCCAGCAGGTGGCGGGCGTCCGCCTCGTCGATGACACCCAGGGCCGCCTTGAGCCGGGCGATGCGCTCGCGCTGTTCATATAGTCCCGCCTCGGTGGACTGATCGGCGTGCAGCAAACCTTCCACCAGATCGGCGTCGAGTCGATCCCGCAGGCGCAGCAGCAGTTCGCAGGCCTGTTCGATCTGCTGGTCCAGGGCCACCCGCATGCCGAAGCCAAACTCGGCGTTGTCCTCGAACAGGGAGTTGTTCCAGGCCGGGCCGCGGCCTTCGGGGTTGACGGTCCAGGGGGTGGTGGGCAGGTTGCCGCCGTAGATGGAGGAGCAGCCGGTGGCGTTGGCCACCAGCATGCGATCGCCAAAGAGCTGGCTGGCCAGGCGCACGTAGGGGGTCTCGCCGCAGCCCACGCAGGCGCCGGAGAACTCGAACAGCGGCTGCATGAGCATGGATCCCTTGATGGTGGTGATCTTGATTTCCCGCCGGTCGTACTCGGGCAGGATGAGGAAGAAATTCCAGTTGTCCTGTTCCTGCGCCCGCAGCGGCGGCTGGGGCGCCATGTTGAGCGCCTTGCGGCTGACGTTGGACTTGTCGTGGATGGGACAGATGTCCACGCACAGGGTGCAGCCGGTGCAGTCCTCTGGCGCCACCTGGTAGGCGATGCGCAGCCCCTTCGGGAAGTCCTTGCCGCGCACGGGGGCAGACTTGAAGGTGGGCGGCGCGTCCTTCAGCAATGCCTCGGGGAAGATCTTGCTGCGGATGGCGCTGTGCGGGCAGACCAGCGGGCACTTGCCGCACTGGGTGCACAGCTCGGCGTCCCAGACCGGGATCTCCAGCGCCAGGTTGCGTTTCTCCCAGGCGGCGGTGCCGAGGGGGAAGGTGCCGTCGGCTGGCAGCCTGCTCACCGGGATGGCGTCGCCGCGCCCGGCGATGATCTCGCCGGTGACCTCCACCACGAAGCGTGGGGCATCGGGCGGCACCGGCGGGGCCAGATCGCGCTCGGCGGTCACCTTATCCGGTACCGGCACCGGGTGCAGGCCGGCCAGGGCCGCGTCGATGGCCTGGAAGTTCATCTCCACAATGCGTCGGCCTTTCTTGCCATAGGTCTGCTCTACCGCCTGCTTGATGGCGGCGATGGCTTCGTCGCGGGGCAGGATCCCCGACAGGGCGAAGAAGCAGGTTTGCATGATGGTGTTGATGCGCCGGCCCATGCCGGCTTCCTGTGCGACGGCGTAGGCATCGATGGCGTGGATCCGGATCCGTTTCTCGATGGCCTGTTCCTGCAGCCGGCGGGGCAGGCTGTCCCACACTTTCTCCGGCGGCTCGGGGCTGTTGAGCAGAAACACCGCCCCTGCCTTCGCCTTGTCGAGCATGGGATAGCGCTCGAGGAACACCGGCTGGTGGCAGGCCACGAAGTCGGCCTCGCCGTCGCCGATGAGGTAGGTGGCGTGGATGGGTTTGGGCCCGAAGCGCAGGTGGGAGACAGTCATGGCGCCCGACTTCTTCGAGTCGTAGACGAAGTAGCCTTGGGCATGGAGATCGGTGCCCTCGCCGATGATCTTGATGCTGTTCTTGTTGGCGCTCACCGTCCCGTCGGAGCCGAGGCCGTAGAACACCCCCTGGAAGCTGTCGGCATGGGCGTCGGTGCGCCAGGCGGGATCCCAGTCGAGGCTCAGGTGGGTCACGTCGTCGTGGATGCCGATGGTGAAAGGATGCTTCGGCTGCAGTTTGGACAGCTCGTCGAACACCGACTTGACCATGGCCGGGGTGAACTCCTTGGAGGAGAGGCCGTAGCGACCGCCGGTGATCAGCGGCAGTTCGTCGAAGCGGCGGCCGCCGCGGGCGTGGTGGCCGGCGATGGCGCCGAGCACGTCCTTGTAGAGCGGCTCGCCGTCGGCGCCCGGCTCCTTGGTGCGGTCCAGCACCGCGATGCGGCGCACGGAAGCCGGCAGTGCCTCAAGCAGCGCCTCGGCGTCGAAGGGCCGGAACAGGCGCACCTTCACCAGCCCCACCTTCTCGCCCTGGCGCACCAGATGGTGCACCGTCTCCTCGGCCGCTTCGGCGCCGGAGCCCATCAGGATCATCACCCGTTCCGCTTCGGGGTGGCCCACCCAGTCGAACAGATGGTATTGCCGCCCTGTAAGGCCGGCGAAGCGATCCATGGCGCCCTGGACGATGGCAGGCATGCGGTCGTAGTACGGGTTGACCGTCTCCCGCGCCTGGAAGTAGACGTCGGGGTTCTGGGAGCTGCCGCGCAGCACCGGATGGTCGGGCGACAGGGCGCGGGCGCGGTGGGCGTGAATCCAGGTGTCGTCGATCATCGCCTGCATCACGTCATCGTCGAACACGGTGATCTTGGCCACCTCGTGGGAGGTGCGAAAGCCGTCGAAGACGTGCAGCAGGGGAATGCGGCCCTCGAGGCTGGCCGCCTGGCTGATGAGCGCGAAGTCCAGCACTTCCTGCGGGGAGTTGGCGAAGAGCATGCCGAAGCCGGTGCTGCGGGCGGCCATCACGTCCGAGTGATCGCCGAAGATGGAGAGCGCCTGGCAGGCCAGCGAGCGGGCGGCGATGTGGAACACCGTCGGGGTCAGCTCGCCGGCGATCTTGAACATGTTGGGCAGCATCAGCAGCAGCCCCTGGGAGGCGGTGAAGGTGGTGGTGAGGCTGCCGGCCTGCAGCGCGCCGTGCACGGCACCGGCGGCGCCGCCCTCGCTCTGCATCTCGATCACCTGGGGTACCGTGCCCCACAGGTTGGTCTGGCCGCGGGCCGACCACTCGTCGGCCCATTCGCCCATGGGCGAGGCGGGGGTGATGGGATAGATGGCGATCACCTCGTTGAGGCGATGGGCGACCATGGCGGCGGCCTGGTTGCCGTCGATGGTGCGTGTGCGACTGCCGGACATGGCTCCCCCGGAAACGGATTTTCCTTCCAGCCTAGGCAAGGCGGGCGGTCCTGTCCAGCATGGGACCCGATCGGCGTCAGCGTACCTTGTTGCTTTCCTCTGCCGTTCAATACCAGATGGAGAGGAAGGCCCGAATCACCCCGGCATCGAAGGAATAGAGCGGTTCCTGCCCGGCCAGACCTCCGGCCGGGATGTTGCGGAAGTCCTGGTAATCGAAGTTGATCATGTCGTAGAACAGGTTGGCCGTGCCATCGTCGATGAAGCCCCAGCCGTTTTTGAGGAAATGATAGGTCACCCCCAAGCCCAGGTTGCGGCTGGTGTAGGTGGACAGTTCCTTGTCGCGGGCCAGGAAGTTCTGGGCGTCCCGGTAGGGGAAGAGATCACTGTAGAAATCGGCCTTGGTCTGATCATAGAGGCGATAGCGCGCCTCGAAGGTCCAGCGATCGCGCCAGGTCTGCGTGTAGCCCAGCTCCCAGGTCCTGGCGCGGATCCCCCAGGTGTCGGAGAACAGGCGGTAACCGGCACTGACGGCGGCGCGCCAGGGCAGGTAGTAGCGCAGGCGCAGGGCGCCGGCGTTGGAGGTGCGGGTGTTGGGATAGACCTCGGTCTGGTAGCTGAAGCCCGTCCCGCTGCCCGAGTCAAGGTAGCGCACCGAGCGGTAGGGATTGTTGAGGTAGCCTTCGTCGCTGATGGTGTCGAAGGTGAAGCCGAGAAGGCTGTTCTTGCTGAGGATCTGCGAGACGTTGAGTCGCCACCCCTGGACCCTGGCGGTACCGACGATCTGGGTGGTGCCGGTTTTCCTGTTGTTGCGCCCCACGGTGTTGTCGCTGACGCTGTAGCCCAGGGCCACGGTGGTCAGATCGCCGAACAGATCCTGGCTGAGGGTGAAGCTGTAGGTGTCGGAGACGTAGTCGCTTTCGTCGCTGTTGGTGTACGAAAGGTTCATGGTGCTCTTGCCGTGCAGGTAGTCGACGTTGACCGACTGTTCCGTGCGCTGCTCGGTGTAGGGGCTGGCATAGGAGAGCACGTCGACCGACGCGCTGGAGACGTTGTCCACATAGTAATTGTAGGAGGCCGAGACGCTGGTGCCGATGGATTTGCGCACCAGGATCGAGGGGCCGTTGACCTGTACCCCGCCGCCGTCATAGGCGTGGTAGAGGGCGTCGGCCCGATCCGCAGGCAGGATGGCGCTGCGCAGGCCGAGGCTCCAGCCCAGCAGTAGTGCCGGCAGCAGAAGGCGGCCGGCCCGTGCGAGAAGCCGCCAGGGCCGGTGCTTTGGCACCATATCCGGGCTAGTTGCAGCCACAGCCACCCCCGGAGGCCACGCCGGCGCCGCGGGCGCCCTCGCGTGCCTCATGCACGTGGTTGATGTAACTGTCGGCCACCGGATCCCGGCTGAAGCTCATGATGGGATCGGCCAGGTGGGCCCGTTCGTAGGGTTTGACCCAGGGTTCGATACTGCAGCCGGCCAGCCACAGCAGGGACAGGATGATGAACAGGGGACGCATGGGCTTCACTCCCGGATCAGTTGCTTGACCCATTTCCTGTAGAGGCGCTCCTCGCCCGGCTTGTAGCCCTTGTGCAGGTAGCGCATGTTGCCGTCACGATCGATGATCACGGTGGTGGGCATGGCCTCCACGTGATAGAGCTGGCTGGCCTGGTTCCGGGTGTCGAAGAGGATGGGGAAGCTGACCTTCACCTCCTTGAGCAGTTGCCTGGCCTGCCTGGAGTCTTCCTCCACGTTCACACCCAGCACCGTGAAACCGAGTTTGCGGTAGCGCTTGTGCAGCTTGTCGAGGGCCGGCATCTCCTGGCGGCAGGGGCCACACCAGGAAGCCCAGAAGTTGAGCAGCACCACCTGGCCACGGAATTCGCTGAGCTTGAGGTTCTTGCCGGTGTTGCTGCGCAGCGTGAAGTCGGGGGCCGGGCCGCTGAGGGCCTCGGCGCGCACGCTTGCCAGGGTGGTCAGCAGCAGGACGGTCAGCAGCAGGCGAAGCGAAAGGCGGACAAACGGAATTGGCATGATGTCACTCCTGTGGTTCAGAAGAAGAAGGCAAGGCCGGCGGTCAGTTCCAGGTTCTGACTGGTCTTGTCCTGACCGAGAACGGCCGCGTCCATGTTGAAGACGTGATCACGAAAATCGATGCGCAGGGCAAAGCTGTCGGTGAACAGCAACCGGTAGCCGACACCGAAATTGAAGGTGAAGCGGTCGGCGCCGGCGAAGCGGGTGCTGCCGACACCGCCAATGAGATAGAAATCGGAGTTGAAGGTGGTGTGGCGGGAAGGATAGACCTCGCCGGGCAGCAGGTTGAACCCCACCGCGATGTTGTAATAGGTGAGGTTGCGTTCTTCGTCGCTGAGGTTGTTGGTGCCGGTGATGGCCTCGTAACTGGTCTTGCCGGCGGTGGCCATGCCCAATGCGCCCTCCACGAACAGCCATTCGGCGATGTGATAGGCCAGGCGGGCGCCGTAGACCGGGCTGCTGCCGAAATCCTCGATGCCCAGGATGCCCGCGAAGGCGGTGACCTCGAAATCCTCGGTGTCGATACGGGCCTCGTGAAACTCGCGCCGCGCGACTTCGGGTTCGATGATGGGCGAGAGTTCCTTGTCGTCGGGCGCCGTCTCGGCGGCCCGCGAGGCGGGCAGGCCGCCTGCCAGGAGCCCGCAGGCCAGAAGACCCGTCAGAAGAAGACTGCGAAACCGGCTTGCCATCCGTTGAGTTCCTCGTTGTCGTCCCGGTCGTTGGTGGCCGAGAAAATCGTGTAATAGTCGTATTCGATGCGGAACAGAAAACGCCGCGTCAGCCAGGTGCGCAGCCCGAGGGCAATGTAGCTCATCTGGTTGGTCGTGCGCTCCGGGTAGATGATGGTGGCCTTGGGCTTGATCTCGATAAACCCGGTCCCGAGGCTGAAGAACGGCGAATAGCGCCATTCGGGAAAGGGCTGGGCCACCAGCCGCCCGGTGAGCGACAGGGTGCTGGAGATGTTGCCGAAAGACTGGGCCAGGCCCAGCTCGGCCGAGAGGTTCTTGCTGAAGGCATAGCCGCCATAGAGGCCGAGCATGGCCGCGCCGCCGAAGTCGCTGCCGGTGGCGCCGATTTCCCAGCGCCGTTCGCTGAAGGATTCCAGGGTGGTGGTGGCCAGTTTCACCTTCTCGCCGCCCAGGCTCAGGGTCCGCTCCAGTTGATCGCGATGGACCCAGCCCTCCTTGCCGCGCCGGGTGCGCACCCGGAACCAGTCGGTGTGCCGCCGCAGGATGGCGATTTCCTCGCCCCGCTCGGCCACGTAGAACACCGGATAGCCCTGGCCGGGACCGGTGTGCAGTTCGAGGTAGGGATCGGCGATGCGCACGTATTCCGGCGCCGTTTCCTCGGCCCGGGGCATCGCTGTGACCCAGAGGGCCAGGATCACCAACCAGAGAAATTGGATTCGCATGATGTATTTGCCGCGGTGCCCCGGCAAAACGACCTTTCATCGCAATGCTGTCTGTTTCCGCCCGGTATGCCAGCTTCCCGGACCCCGATTCCCGGTGATTATACCGGGAATGGCGGGTCGGGGCGTGCGGCAGTTCGTGGATCAGTCGCCTGGCCGGTCAATTGGTGGGCGCGCCGGGATCGAAGGGGTTGTTGTAATACTGGGCGCCGATGTCCAGCCACTCGGCGATGAGTTTCAGCTCTGCCTCGGTGAGCCAGCCGGAGTGATCGGTGGTCCCGCTGAGCGGGCGACCGGCGTTCAATTCGGTATTTGTCAGCTTCTCCATGAAATAACTGGCGCGGGCGCCGTTGACAGACATGGAGGGGGACACGGGGATGGGTTCCTGCAGCGGCTGACCATTGGCGTCCAGAATCGGATTGCCATTGGCGTCGAGGACATCGCGTGTGGCATAGATCAGGGCGTTACCGCTGACGGCCAGTTCGTTGTCGCTGAACAGCAGTTCCCGATAGGAATCGACCTGATTGGGATTGGCGACGAAGGCGCCGGGATAGTCGGAGGTGTCGTCGGTGAGGTTGAGCTGACCGGCGGGAACCTGCAGATTGCCGGCGGCATCACGCGTGCTGTGGCAGGTGGTACAGGTGCGGTCGACGCCGCCGGCGTCCGTGCGTGGTGCTGACCAGATGGGCTCGATGTGTTGCTGGTAGTTGATGATGATCCGGCACAGGTGCCGCTTGTCGGCCGCCACGCTGCCGTCGAGGCAGTCGCTCACCAGGGGCGGGGAAGTGGTCAGATCCGCGTAGGCGAGCCGGATCCCGGGATTGGGTGTGCCACTGGTGGAAAGGTAGTTGAACCAGTAGTCCTCGAAGTCGAGGTCGAAGTCGGGCTCGGCGAGATAGACGCGCGGCGTGGGATTGGCGGAGAACGAACAGGTGCCGTTTTCGACGATGCAGCGGTTGTAACGCGCCTGGGCCATGGTTTCTCCCGGCAGGAAGAAGATGTTGGGGTTGGTGTCCAGGGTGGTGGCGTTCCAGTTGCCGGGGTTGATGCTGGCCGGGCCGGCGCCCTTGCGCCCGTGGGGCAGGGGCGTGCTGCCGTCGTTGGGATGCTGGTGACAGCCGTTGCATTCGAGGGTCTCGCCGGGCGGGACCTGGATCCAGTGGCGGTGCCGGGCGCCGATGCGCCGGCCGGCGGCGTCGAGGATCTCGAGGGTGAAGGGCACGTTGGCCGGCACCTTCATCAACACCGAGCCGTCCGGCTCGATGGGGGCGTAGCCGAGGATTTCCCGCATGCCCAGGTTGCGGCGCGGACCGAAGGCATCGTTGTTCAGATTGGGAAATCCCGCATTGGGATCGCCCAGCGCAACCGCCTTGACGAGACGCAGGAAACGGGCCGGCCGGCTGGCGGCAGGGGTCGTGCTGCTGGCCATGGTGGTCAGATCCGGAATGCCGCTGCCGTAATCGAAGAACACGCCGTCCATGTCATACACGCTGCGGATGTGCAACAGGCCCCAGTTGTCGCCGGCGAGAACCGGATCGGGGGTCTGGCCAACCGCGACACTGGGTCGGCGGCGTGGCTGCACGGCGACCACGTCGGTGTACATCATGCCGGGTTCCGGCGGGACGACGAATTTCTCCGTCTGCTGCGATGGATCGTACATCCAGATGGCGTAGGCGGGTGGTGCTTCCACGGCTGTCGGATCGGCGAGATTGCCCGGGGTGCAGGGCTCCACCTGGCCGCCGAGGGTGACCTGGCAGAAACCCTTGCTGATCAGGAACCGGCCACTGCCGTCCCACAGGGGGAAGACGTCGTGATAGCGGCCGCCGGGCGAGGGACTGCCATCGGTGGTGACGAGACCGGTGCTCAGGGGCCGTTGGCCACCGCCTTGTCGGCTGCCGCCGAGTGCGCGGTCGTTGTCCACGTGGCCCTCGACGTCGATGCGCCAGATGTCGCCGCCGCCGAAGGTGCCGGTCAGCGGCCGGGCGATGACGACGATGCTGCCGTCCGGCAGTTCACGGGGACGGACGAACTGGACGGTGGCGCCCCCGGTACCCGTGGCGTGGCTGTGGGCGCCGTAGACGATTTCCTCGTCGCCGCCGCTGGGGCTGACCCGGTAGAGGCTGAAACCGGTGTCATTGCCGCTGGCGTTGTCCCAGCGGCTGTAGAGAATGTCCCCGCTGGCGAGAACCAGCGGATCCAGATCGTGGCTCGGGTTGAAGGTGATCTGGTGCAGGTTGCTGCCGTCGCTGTCGACCACGTGCAGGGTGAAGGCCTTGGCCCGGCGGGCTTCGTCGAGGGCGATGAAGGCCGGCTTGCCGGAACTGTTGCGGGTGCCTTCACGGGCACGCAGATTGAAGGCGGTGGTCTGACGGTTGGAGGCGAAGACGATGCGCCCGTCCGGCAGGTAGTGGGGCGCGAGATCGTCTCCGAGTTCACGATCGGCATCGGTCGAAATGATCGGCCGCAGGCTGCCGCTGGCGATGTCGTATTCGTAGAGATTCCAGGTCGGTTCGGGATTGTCGTTGGTGGGCGCCAGGCGCAGGCTGAACACCAGTTTCGTGCCATCGAAGGACACGTCCACGTCGCGGACATCGCCCGTGCCGCCGGTGACGGTCCCGGTGACGTTGATTTCCGAAGCGGTGGCGGTGGCGCGGGTGCGGATGTAGAGATCCCCCCCCATCCCCGCGTCGGCGGCAGGATCGCGCAGATCCGCCTGCAGGGGATCGCCGTTGTTGTCGACGGGCACCGGGCGTTTCACGTAGGCGATGGGGTAGTCGATGATGCCCGGATCGGGGCCTTCGGTCGCCGAACCGCCGCCACAGCCGGTGAGTGACACGACCGCGAGCAGGAGGGCGAGGCCGGGAAAGAGGGGGGAACGACTGAATGGATGGTGGCGCATGATGCTGGCAACGTGATTGATGGTTGGACCTCAGGAGGAATCCCCCAAGCCGGCGCGGCCTGGCGACCGGCTCGAAACTCGGACAGCCGGGATTCCTGATTTTTTGTTACAGACGTCGTTTTATGACCTAGGTAATAGCATCCCATGACGTGTAAATCAGGTAATCGTCTTCGCTGGGGAAAGTCTAAACGATTCTTTTCCATTCGGTGGTGACGAATTGTCCAAAGTGTGAAGGCCGTCATGTCTTCGAGGTGGCGATGCGGGCAACATGGCCGCTACAATCATTACAAAAAGGGCAATGTCCTCCAGTGGAGACAGGATTGCGAGTCGACTCCGGAGGCAGAACCCGAATGAACCCGGGACGATTGAGCGGTCAATTTCCCCTGTCGCCAACCCATGCAACCGAACCGGTTGCCGAGGTCACGATGACGTCTCCGCCCGCGCGGGGGTGTCGAACCGAATGCAACAGTCCTTCCAAGGGATAGTTCCCAATATCGTCATGAGCCAAGCCATGCAAATCGCCAAGCATCCGAACGCCCGTTTCCGTGGTCGCCGCCTCGCCTGCCTGCTGACCGCCGTCAGCCTGGTGTTCACCAGCCTCGCCGCCACGGCCGCCGATCTCGAGCGGCGCCAGGCCAAGCGCATCCATGATCGCATCGCCGGTGTTCCGCCCACCAATGCCGTGCTCGATGACATGGAAGCGGCGATCGTGGCCGGCAATCCGGAGGCGGCCGCCGATATCGCCATGCAGAATCCGGCTTTTTACAGCGTCACCCTGAAGAATTTCATCACGCCCTGGACCAACGAGGAGCAGACGGTCTTCGCGCCCTTGAACGACTACACGGCCACGGTCATCGGCATCATTCGGGACGACATCGATTTTCGGCAAATCCTCAGCGGCGACATCCTCTATGTGGGCAACAATGTCACGCCCGCCTACAGCAACGCCAGCAATGCCCATTACGAGGCCATCGAGAACGCCCACCTGAACCTCGGTGACACCAATGTGCTGGTACAGACGACCCAGAGCAGCGTGACCGGGCTTCCGGCCAGCGCCACCGCCGGCGTACTCACCACCCGGGCCGCCGCCCGCGCCTACTTCATCGACGGCACCAACCGGGCCATGTTCAACTTCACCCTGATCAATCATCTGTGTCTGGATCTCAACGCCATCAAGGACAACAGCCGGCCTTCGGATCGCATCCGCCGCGACGTGACGCGCAGCCCCGGTGGCGACAGTCGCATCTTCATGAACGCCTGTCTGGGCTGTCATGCCGGGATGGATCCGATGGTACAGGCCTATGCCTACTACGACTGGAACTACACGACGGATCCGGATGCCGGGATGCTCGATTTCAACGTCAATCCGGAAATCAACGGCGCCTCGGGCGAGAACACCCGGGTCCAGACCAAGTACCACATCAACGAGAACAACTTCAAATGGGGCTATCACACCCCCGACGATCACTGGACCAACTACTGGCGCCGCGGTCCCAACCGCAACCGCTTCGGCTGGAGCCCCACCTGCCCGGACGGCAGCCTGGCCGACAGCCATCCGCACGGCCTGTGTGAGGGCAACGGTGCCAAGAGCCTGGGTCAGGAGCTGGCCAACACCGAGGCCTTCGCCTCCTGCCAGGTCGAGAAGGTGTACAAGACCGTCTGCTTCCGGCCCCCCAGCAATACCGAGCTGAGCAACGCGGTGGCGGAGTTCAAGAGCAGCGGATATCACCTCAAACGGGTCTTCGCCAGAGCGGCCGTGGACTGCATGGGCAACTGAACGAACACGACCAGCAAGCGCGGAAACGCACGCCAGGACTTCGGGAAAAAGAGACGATGAACAAGACAACGATCAATCCGTTCGTGACCGGTTTCGCCGGCGTGCGCCGCAGGGCCGGCGTCGCCTTCGGCATCGGTTTGCTCGCCCTGTCCGGCCTGCTGGCCGGTTGTGGCGGAGGCGCGACCACCGAGGCCAATCCCGATCTGGGTGGCGGTGCCACGGGGTATTCCGGGCCGGCTGCCCAGAATCAGAGCGTGCTGAATTTCCAGGCCGAGCTGTGGCCCCACCTGAAGGACAACTGCGGCAACTGTCATGCGCCGGATACGGCGGCGAAACAGGAGCCCTATTTCGCCCGCAACGATGACGTGAACCAGGCCTACAATGCGGCCATCACCGTCGCCGATCTCAACAATCCGGCGGCGTCGCGCCTGGTCATCCGGGTTGGCAACGGGCACAACTGCTGGCTGGCCACCGACAGCCAGTGCGCCACCATGATGACCAACTGGATCGCCAACTGGGCGAATGGCGGTGCCGGCGGCAGTGGCGGGAGTGGCGGAGGGCTGGTCCTGAGCGCGCCCACCTACCGCGAACCCGGCGGCTCCCGCGCCTTCCCGGCCGATTCGTCGGCCTTCGCCAGCACCGTCTATCCGCTGCTGCAACAACACTGTTCCGCCTGTCATTCGGAGACGGCACCGGCGTCGACCCGACAGTCCCCCTTCTTCGGTTCGCCCAACGTGGACACGGCCTATGCCGAGGTCAAGCCCAAGATCGATCTGGGTGATGGCGACATTCCGCCGAGTACGCCCATCAGCGACAAGGTTGCGACCTCCCGGCTGGTGGTGCGGCTGCGGGACGAGTTCCACAATTGCTGGTCCACCTGCGATGCGGACGCCCTCGAGATGCGCAACGCCATCATCGCTTTCGCCAGCGGCATCCAGGCCACCGGCCTGGATCCGGCCAATCTCACGGTCAGCGGGGCCTTGACGCTGAGCGAGGGACTGCTCGATTCGGGCAGCGGCCGGGACGAGAGCAACGTGATCGCCCGCTGGGAATTCAAGGAAGGCAGTGGCCGGGACGTCATGGATCTGAGCGGCGTCGGCACGCCGGTCAATCTCACCCTCAGCGGCCGCTACGAGTGGGTGGGCGGCAATGGCGTGCGCTTCCTCGGCGGTCATGCCCAGAGCCTCGGCAATGCCGGCAAGCTGTATGACATGATTACGGCTGCCGCGGGCGGCACCGGCATCGATCAGTATTCCATCGAGGCCTGGGTGATTCCCGAGAACGTCACCCAGGAACAGGCCTACCTCCTGAGCTACTCCTCGGGGGATGCGGCCCGCAACATGGGCCTGGGTCAGCACACGACCTACTACGAGGTTCTCAACCGTTCCAACACCACGGACGGCACCCGCGCCTCGGCCCTCTCGACCATGGATGCGGCAGATCCGGATCTGCAGGATGCCGTGAAACCCAATCTGCAGCACGTGGTGGTGAATTTTTCCTCGGCGGGCCGGGAGATCTACGTGGACGGCCAGTTGGTTCACGCCGACAACACCACCGGCGAGTCTCTGAGCGGCTGGTCCCGCGACTACCTGCTGACGCTGGGCGACGAGGCCGCCGGGATGCATCCCTGGCAGGGCGTGATGCGCTTCCTCGCCATTCGCAACCGGGTGATGACCCCGGCCCAGATCACCAAGAACTTCGATGCCGGCATTGCCGAGAAACGCTACCTGCTGTTCTCCGTGGGCAATCTGGACGGGGTGCCCGACAACAGCTTCATCCTGATGGAGGTCAGTCAGCTCGACGACTACGCCTACCGTTTCTACCGGCCGGTGTTCATCAACCTCGATGGCAACTGGACGCCTGCCGCGGGGATACCGATCAAGGGGCTGCGGCTTGGCATCAATGGCCATCTGGCGCCGCTGGGGCAGGCTTACGCCTATCTCGATACCACGGTGGACAGCGCGAACTACACGGCCGGCGCCGGACAGGTGCTGAGCGATATCGGCACCATCATCCCGGTGGAGAACGGCCCGGACCAAGACGAGTTCTTCCTCGCTTTCGAGACCATTGGCAACGTGGGCACCGCCTACGTGGAGAACGATCCGCCGGCCCCCGCCCGTCCCGAACCGGCGCCCGTCAGCGCCATCGGCCTGCGCACCTTCGAGGAGATCGACGAGAGCATGTCGCAGCTCACGGGGGTGCCCAGGGCAACGGTCGCAAGCGTCTACGACACCTACCGTCAGCAGTTGCCTTCGGTGGAGACCATCGAGGCCTTCGTCACCTCCCACCAGATGGCCGTGACCCAGCTGGCCCTGGCCTACTGTGACGCGCTGGTGAACGATGCCTCCCTGCGCAGCGCTTTCTTCGGCGGGTTCGGTTTCAATGCGGCGCTGCCTGCGGAAGGCAGCCGCCAGGGGATCATCGATCCCCTGCTCACGAAGATGCTCAACGTCGCCGGCAACGTGGAAGTGACCAGCCAGCCGCCGGCGACGAACGTGGGCGGTGAGCTGGACAGCCTGATGTCGAAGATGTGCGGTACCGACAGCAGTACGTGCACCACGGGGGCACGTACCCGGGAAGCCGCCACGGCCGCCTGCGCCACCATGCTCGGCAGCGCCACCCTGCTGGTTCAGTGAACCGGCGAACGACCAGACAAGCCTGAGGTAAACGCAATCATGGCCAGGAAAACCAAAGCACTGCCCGTCGATGCGCCGCTGCTGCATCCGGATCATGCCCGCCCGATCACCCGGCGCGACTTCCTTCGTCAGGGACTCATCAGCGGTTCGGGAGTGGTGATGACCGGCAGCCTGCTGGGCGGCCTGCTGCATTCGCCCCGGGCGCGGGCCCTGAGTCAGGACATCGTCGAGATGGCCAATGCGGCCGGTTGTGATCTGGGCAGCACGGGCGGCACCATTCCCTTCATCTGTTTCGATCTGGCCGGCGGGGCCAACATTGCCGGCTCCAACGTTCTGGTGGGCGGCATGGGCGGACAGGCCGACTTTCTCAACGCCGCGGGTTACCGCAAGATGGGGCTGCCCGACAACATGCTGCCCTCCGCCGATCCGGCCTTCATCGATACCACGCTCGGCTTGCTGTTCCACTCGGACAGCGCCTTCCTGCGCGGCATCAAGACCGCGTCCACGGGAACCGACACCGGCACGCCGACATTCTCCGGCAACGTGGACGGGATCGTGATTCCGGCCCGTTCCGGCAACGACACCAACACCAACCCCCACAATCCCATGTATGGCATCGCCAAGGCCGGGGCCGTGGGCAAGGTGGTGACCCTGATCGGCTCGCGCAATACCGATTCGGGCGGCAACTCCATCGCCCCGGCCATGCTCATGGATCCGGAACTGCGTCCCACCAAGGTGGACCGGCCCTCGGACGTGACCGGCATGGTGGACACCGGCAGCCAGAACCCGGTGCTGCCCAATGACGACGTGGTACGGGTGATGGAATCCATAACCCGGATCTCCGACCAGAAGCTGACCCGACCCTCCATCGACACCGGCCTGCCCAACGATCAGGACATCAAGAACCTGGTGCGCTGCGGCTACGTGGGCGCCGCCAATATCGCCGAGCAGTTCGGCGGCGCCGGCAGCATCGATCCGCTCGACGATCCGGACATCCTGGCCATCTTCACCAACGCCGGTGTCGATCCCAATGGCAACGATCGCACGGCCCGCGAATTGCGCAAGACCGCCTCGGTGATGAAGATGGTGATCGATGGCGGTGCCGATGGCGTCAGCTATGCCGGCGCCGGTACGGTGGCCATGGGCGGTTACGACTATCACACCGGTGACCGAAGCACCGGTGAACAGCGCGATTTTCTCGCCGGCCTGTGCATGGGTGCCTGCCTCGAATATGCGGCACGCAAGGGCAAGCCGCTGATGCTCTATGTCTTCTCCGATGGTTCCCTGTCGAGCAACGGCACGGTCGACAACTCACCGGAGGGACGAGGCAAGGGCGTCTGGACGGGTGACAATTCCTCTACCGCCGCGTCCTTCTTCCTGGCCTACCATCCCAACGGCAAGCCGCAGCCCACCATCCAGGGCCGGCAGATCGGCGCATTCACGGCCGATGGTTCGGTGATCACCTCTTCCAGTCCGGCGGCCAACAACGTCAACCTGCTGGTGAACACGGTGATCCTGAACTACATGGCGCTCAACGGCATGACCGGCCAGTTCGAAATTCTCTTCCCCAACCACGGACTCGGTAACATCAACAATCTGGTTGCCATCGCCCCGCCAGCCTGACACGATTCGGGCGTGGGGCGCTGCAATCCCTCCCGCCAGGCGGATTTCGGCGCCCGGCAGCTTGGTGTTTTCGTCGTCACGCCGAATCGAAACCGCTCCATGCCCTTGCGATTGTTCCTGCTGATGCTCTGCCTGCTGCCGGGCCTCCGGGCTCAGGCCGGCTGGCTCGCAGACGAGCAGGCGATCATGGGCACCCGTGTGGCGGTGTCGCTGTGGGCGGAAAACGAGACCGCGGCCCGGGGCTGCATCGGCCGGGTGATGGACGAGATGCGCCGCACCGATGCCCTGATGAGTCCGTTCCGCGACGACAGCGAGCTGGCCCGGATCAACGCGGCAGCCGGGCGTGCGCCGGTGGCAGTGGACGCGGAGCTGTTCGGCTTGATCCGCCGTGCCCTGCGCTTTTCGGCGCTGACCGGTGGGGCCTTCGACATCACCTTCGCCAGCGTCGGTTATCTCTACGACTTTCGCAAGGCGCGCCATCCCGATGCCGCCAGCCTGGCCGCGCACCTGCCGGCGGTGGACTGGCACAAGGTACGCCTGGATGCCCGGACCCGCTCGGTCTTTCTGCCCCAAAAGGGCATGCGGATCGATCTGGGCGGCATCGCCAAGGGCCATGCCGTGGATCGGGGCATCGCCATTCTGCGTGATTGCGGGATCCGCTCGGCGCTGGTCACCGCCGGTGGCGACAGCCGGATCCTCGGCGATCACCACGGCCGGCCGTGGATGATGGGCGTGAAGAATCCGCGCCAGCGGGACGGCATCGCCGTGGTCCTGCCCCTCAGCGACACGGCCATCTCCACCTCCGGTGACTATGAACGGTTTTTCATCGAGGGCGGAAAGCGCTACCATCACATTCTCAGTCCGCGCACCGGCCGGCCGGTCCGGCACACCATGAGCGTGACCGTGCTGGGCCCCGATGCCACCACCACCGACGGATTGTCCACCTCGTTCTTCGTCCTCGGGCCGGAACGGGCGCTGGCCCTGTGCGAATCGCTGCCGGGCATCGAGACGGTGATCATCGATGCACAGGGCCAGATACACTATTCCTCCGGCCTCATGCCCCCCCAACGGCCGGGGGCCCGGCCGCCCCCGCCGTGAGGCAAGGTGTTTTGTGACGGGGATAACATGACGCCGCGGGCATTTGCTGTTATTGTCCATCGTGCCCCCGCAGCATGAAATTCCCCAATGAAAACAGTAAGATATTGTCTCAACTCCGAACCTGCAGGTTAGTCGTGTGAAAATCGTTCCTCTCGTCTGGCTGAGTGCCGTGCTGTGCCTCGCCGGCAGCCTCGTGTCGCCCCTTCGCGCTGCCGAGGACGGTGGTGATCAGGCCGCCCTCAACGAACGCATCCAGGATCTGAAGAAGGCCGTCCTCGATCTCAACCGGGATCTGTTCCTGCTCGAGGAGGATCTGCTGTTTCCGGCCAACACCCAGTTCAGCGTGTTCCTGTCGGTGGATGCCGGCAAGCTGTTCCAGCTCGATTCGGTGAAGCTCAAGATCGACGACAAGCTGGTGGCGGCGCATCTGTACACGGAGCGGGAGTCGGCGGCGCTCTATCGGGGTGGGGTCCAGCGTCTGTATGTGGGCAACCTGGCCTCGGGCAAGCATGAAATCGTGGCCTTCTTCACCGGCAAGGGACCCAACGATCGGAATTACAAGCGGGCGACGAAAGTGGTCATCGACAAGACCGAGGATCCCCAGTTCATCGAGCTGAAGATCCTCGATGACGCCACCAAGGAACAGCCCGAATTCGTTGCCAAGGTGTGGGAATAGCCCCGGGATTTGCGGGACAGGCCAGGTATTCCATGTCTCTGAACCCTCTACGCGGGTGGCTGCCGGCGCTGCTGGCAGGCCTCCTCCTCCTGCCGGCTCCCGGCCGCGCCGAGGAGCCGGGCGTGGTGCAGGATCTGCCCTATGGGCTGGCGCTTTACCATTTCTTCCAGGATCGTTATTTCTCGGCCATCACCGATCTGATGGCCGCCCGCCAGCGGCAGCGTCTGCCGCGCCAGCAGGAGGAGGCGGATCTGTTGCTGGGCAGCCTCTACCTGGCCTACGGGCTGGAGAAACCCTCGGGCGAACTGTTCGAACGGATCCTGGAGCAACAGGTGGCACCGGCGGTGGCCGACCGGGTGTGGTTCAACCTGGCCCGCCTGCGCTATGAACAGGGACAGTACGATCAGGCCTTGAAAGCCCTCGAGCGGATCGGCGAGGGCCTGCCACCCGAGCGGGAGGCCGAACGCCGGAACCTGCTGGCCAACATCCATCTGCGGCGCAAGGCATACGACAAGGCCATCGCCGTGCTCGCCGACTTTGCCGGCGAAGGGGCCTGGAAGGCCTATGCCCGATTCAACCTGGGGGTGGCCCTGGTGAAGGCCGGTCGCGAGGAAGAAGGTGCCCGGCAACTGGAGGCAGTGGGCCGGATGGAGGCCACCACCCCGGAACTCAAGGCCCTGCGCGACCAGGCGAACATCGCCCTGGGTTTTGCCTGGTTGCGGGCCGAACGGCCGAAGGCCGCCGCCGCGGCCTTCGCCCGGGTGCGCCTGCACGGGCCCCTTTCCAACAAGGCGTTGCTGGGCATGGGCTGGGCCCGGGCGCGGCAGGAACGACTGCAGGAATCGCTGGTGCCGTGGCTGGAGCTGAAGGTGCGCAGCCCCCTGGATCCGGCGGTGCAGGAATCCCTGCTGGCCATTCCCTATACGATCGAACGCCTGGAGAAGCCCAAGCTGGCTCTGGTGCACTACACCGAAGCCAGCGTGCGTTACGAACAGCAGCTCGCCGAGCTGAAACGGCTGCGCGAGGCGGTCGCCCGGGGCGAGCTGTTGCAGGCCCTGCGTCCCGGCAATCTGGACGATGAAAGCGGCGATTCGATCTACCGTGGCCGCCTGCCAGCGGCCCTGTCGGTGCCCTACCTCTATCGCCTGCTGGCTTCCAACGACTTCCGCAGCGCCCTGCGCAATCATCAGGATCTGCAGTATCTGCGTTACGTCCTGGGCCGCTGGGAACACTACCTGCCCGTGTTCACCCTGATGCTCAAGGAGCGGCGCGCTGCCTATGAGAAGAAGCTGCCGGCCGTGACCAGCGATCTGTTGCTGGAGCAGCTCGAAGACTTCCGTCGCCAGCGGGCAGCGCTGGCCGCGGAAGTGAAACGGGTGGAGCGTGAGCACGATTTGCGTGCCCTGGCCGACGAGGACGAGGCCGAATGGCTCGACGTGCTGGCCGACGTGCGCCGCCGTCTCGAGCGCCTGGGCAGCGGTGCGGATCTGGAAGAGGAACAGGCGAAGTACCGCCTTTTCAACGGCATCCTGATCTGGCGCATCGAGTCGGATTTCGTGCCGCGTCTGTGGCGTCTCAAGCGGGGCCTGCAGCGGCTCGACCAGGCCCTGGCGGAAACCGAGAAACAGTACGCCGCGTTGCAGCGGGCCTGGAAGATCGCACCGCGAACCTTCGAAGGTTTCGACGATCGCATCCGTGGCCAGTACCGGCGCATCAAGACCCTGCAAGGGCAGGTGGACGCCGCGCTCAAGGCTCAGCAACAGGCCGTGCAGACCCTGGCCCTGGCGGAAATCGATCGCCAGCAGGCGCGGCTCAAGAGCTACCTGGTACGGGCCCGTTTCGCCCAGGCCCGGCTCTACGACAAGCTCATGAAGATGCAGCCGCCGCCGGCGGATCTGATCGCGCCGCCGGACGAGCAGCCGGGCGCGCCCCGCGCGGCGGACAGGCCGCCGGCCGCCGAGGCCGCCCCGGCGGCCGGGGAGGCGCGGCCGTGAACCGCCGTCTGTCCCTGTTGCTGTGCCTTGGCCTGGCCGGCTGTGCCGGTCCCGACACCGGCCCCACCATCGGCGATCTGAAGGCCGACAAGCCGCTGGTGCTCGAAGAGCCGACCCTGTCGCGGATCCAGCGCGACGAGGTGATCCACAGCTACGAGTTGTTCCTCGAATCGGCCGAGGGCGGGCCCCTGTATCCCGAGGCCATGCGCCGGGTGGCCGATCTGGAACTGGAACAGGGCGAACAGGCCAGCGGCGCCGCCCAGGAGACCATCGAGGCCGCCGCCCGCCAGTCCCTGGCCACCGCCATCGAGATCTACATCACCTACCTGCAGTCCTACCCGAACCGCAAGGACAACGATCTCATCCTCTACCAGCTGGCCAAGGCCTACAGCCTGGGCGGGGAGCCCGACCAGGCCCTTTCGACCATGAACCGGCTGGTGACGGAATTTCCCGACACCGTCTATCTCGAGGAAATCCAGTTCCGGCGCGGCGAGCTGCTGTTCACCCTGCGCGACTACGCCGGCGCGGCCGCCGCCTACCGGGTGGTGGTGGAGCGTTTTCCCGATTCGCTGTTCTACGAGAAGGCCCTCTACAAACTCGGCTGGTCCGAATTCAAGCTGGAGCACTATGCGCGGGCGGTGGACACATTCATCGTGCTGCTGGATCGCAAGTACCAACAGGGGGCGCTCGAGGCCCGCAGTCTCTCGCCGGACATCAAGCGCGGCGAACGGGAGCTGATCGAGGATACCCTGCGGGCGGTCAGCCTGGCCTTCGCCAACCAGGCCGGGGCGAAGAGCATCGGCCAATACTTTGCCCGGGCCGGCAACCGGGACTACGGGCCGCTGCTGTATCGCAAGCTGGGCGAACTGTTCCTGCGCCAGGAGCGGATCCTGGATGCGGCCAACGTGTTCATGGCCTTCGTCGAGGGCAATCCCGACAGTCCCCTGGCGCCGGCCTTCCACACCGATGCCATCGATGCCTACACCCAGGGCCGCTTCCCCGACCTGGTGCTCAGGGCCAAGGAAGACTTCGTGCGGCGCTACGGCGTGGATACCCGTTTCTGGCAAAACCTGGACGAGGCCAGCCGCGAGAAGATCCGGCCCCTGCTGGCGCGCCACATCCGCGAGCTGGCCACCCATTACCATGCCCAGGCGAAGAAAACCGGCAAGGCCGAGGACTATCTGCGCGCGGCCGGCTGGTATCAGCGTTACCTGCAGGCCTTCCCCGGCGACGCCGAGGCGGCGCAGATGCACTTCCTGATGGCCGAGGCCTACTACGATGCGAAGCAGTACGCCACCGCCATCGACGCCTACGAGGCCACCGCCTACGACTATCCGCGCCATGCCAAGAGCGCCGAAGCCGGCTATGCCGCCCTGGTGGCCTACGAGGACATCAAGAAGATCCTGCGTCAGCGGGCCCGGCAGAAGCAGGGTGCCGAACAGGCGACCCTCTACGATCCGCGCGTCTGGCAGGAGCGGGCCGTCGCGAGCGCCCTGCGCTTCGCCAACACCTTCCCCGAGGATCCCCGCGTCACCCCGGTGCTGGCCCGTACCGCCGAGGAACTGTTCGCCGCCAGGGACTATGCCCGGGCAGTGAGCACGGCGAAACTGCTGCTGGCCAGGCCGGACATCGCCCGGAAGCCGAAACAGCGGCGGGTGGGCCTGGTGGTGCTGGGTCATGCCTTGTTCGAGCTGGGCCGTTACGCGGAGGCCGAGCAGGCCTACCGTACGGTGCTCAAGGGCATGTCGCCCAGGGACAAGCAGTATGCCGGGCTCTACGATCGCCTGGCGGCGAGCATCTACAAGCAGGGCGAGGCCGAGCGGGACAAGGGGGCCTGGCAGCTGGCCGCCGCGCACTTCCTGCGGGTGGGCGAGGTGGTGCCGGCCTCGGCGCTGCGCGCCGTGGCCCAGTACGATGCGGCTACCATGTACATCAAGCTGGGCGACTGGCCGCGGGCCACCCGGCTGCTGGAAGACTTCCGCAAGCGCTTTCCCGGCCACAAGCTGCAGCGGGGCGTGACCGAAAAGCTGGCCGTCGCCTATACCGAGACCGGCCAGGGCGCCAAGGCCGCCGGCGAGATGCTGGCCCTGGCCGCCAGTTCGCCCGATCCCGCCTACCGCCGCGAGGTGATGCTGCAGGCGGCGCAGATGTACGACAAGGCCGGCCAGCCCGACAAGGCCGCCCGGGTGTACCGGGACTACGTGAAGAAGTATCCCTCGCCGCTGGGGCCGGCCATCGAGGCCCGTCACTATCTGGCCGAGTTCTATCGCAAGCGCAACGACGGCAGGCAGTGGGGCTACTGGCTCAACGAAATCATCCGCGCCGATGCCCGCGGCGGCCGGGAACGCAACGCCCGCACCGCGTTTCTCGCGGCCCAGGCCACCCTGCTGCTGGCCCGTCCCCATCAGCAGGCCTATGCCCGGGTGAAGCTCACCGTGCCGCTGAAGAAGAGCCTGAAGAAGAAGAAACGGCTCATGCAGAAAGTGCTCAAGGCCTACCAGCGGGCCATGCAGTACAAGGTGGCGGCCGTGACCACCGAGGCCACCTGGCGCATCGCCGAGCTCTATGCCGATTTCGCCCGGGCCCTGATGGCCTCGCAGCGGCCGAAGGGGCTGTCGGCCGAGGAACGTGAGCAGTACGACATCCTGCTCGAGGAGCAGGCCTATCCGTTCGAGGAGAAGGCCATCGAGATCCATCGGGCCAACGCCCGCCGTACCCGTGACGAAATCTGGGACGAATGGGTGCAGAAGTCGCTCGCGGCCCTGGCGAAGTTCCAGCCCGTCCGCTACGGCAAACAGGAGGTCATCGAAGCCTATGTTTCGCCCTGAGTTCAGAAGGCTGTTGTCCGGCCTGTTGGTCGGTGTAGTCGTGTTGTGGCTGGGCGGCTGCGCCACCGCCCCGCAGGAACCGGCGCCCACCGCGGCGAAGAAAGGCGCCTTGCCGCCCGCAGCCCAGGCGGCCTTCGAGCGGGCCCGCTGGTCGGTGGAGGCGGGCCGCGAGCAGGAGGCCATCGATCTGTTTCGGCAGATGACGGTGAAATGGCCGGATCTGGCACTCGGCCACCTCAACCTGGGCCTGCAGGAACTCAAGGCCGGCAACACCGATGCGGCCCTGGCCGCCCTGGAACGGGCGGTGCAGCTCACACCGGACGATGCGGTGGCCTGGAACCACCTGGGCGTGGCCCTGCGCCGCAAGGGCCGGTTTCACAAGGCCCTGGACGCCTACCGGCAGGCCCTGAAACGTCGCCCCGACTACGCCAATGCCTGGCTGAACCTGGGGATCCTCCAGGATATTTATCTGCAGGATTTGCCCCAGGCGCTCGAAGCCTACCAGCGTTACCAGAAGCTCACCGGGGAAGAGAATGGCGAGGTGAAGAAATGGATCGTGGATCTGCAACGGCGGATCGCGGCCGAGCAGAAGCGGAAAGCGGGATGAAACGGATCCTGATCGCGCTGCTGTTCCTGGCCGCCATCCCGGCTCACGCCGAAGACGTGATCGAGCTGGAAGGCACCGAGGTGCGCGGCAACCAGGAGCTGCCGCACATGCTCTACATCGTGCCCTGGAAGCCCTCGAAACTGCCGGCGCTGTCGGAGCCGCCGCTCAAGAGCCTGATTGACGAGGCGCTGGAGCCGCTCGACCGGCGCGAGTTCCGGCGTCGCATCCGCTATTACGAAAACCTGCAGACCCCGGCGCGCGCGGCAAAATGAGAACGGGTTGGCACTTTTGCGGGCCGGACCCGCTGCGGCAGGAAAAATGTGTTAATTATTCCGGGCAACGACCGTTACTATCATCTGTCTCGAATAGCCGTTCCGCATGCCAGAACCGGTCATGTACAAGTGGAGAGCCCAGGGGCGGTCCGGATGCCGGACCAAACAGCCGAGCGGGTCTGGAGTTTCGGAACGGCTTTTTGGTCGCAGATACCGGGCCGGGCGGCTCACCCGCGGGTGAGCTCGCCGCCGTCGGCAGGTTCACCTCATGCTGTGATCCCCCCTGCAGCGGCCACCCCGGCCAGCGTGACCGCCTTGCCATGAATTCGTAGCATCCCAGGAGAAAAGCACCATGTTCACAACCGTCATCGACTTCTTCCAGAAGGGTGGGCCGTTCATGTATCCCATCCTGCTGGTACTGGCCATCGGCGTGGCCATCGCCATCGAGCGCTGGCTGTACCTGTCGGTCTCCCGCCGCAACAACCGCCGGATGCTCGCCAGGCTGATGCCGATCCTGCAAAAGGGCGATTTCCAGCGCGCCTACACGGAAGCCTCCAAGTCGAAGACCGCCGTCAGCCACATGCTGAACCAGGGCCTGGCGCGCATGAAGAGCGCCACCTCCCGCGACGAGGTGGAGATGGCCATGGAAGAGTCCATGATGGAGACCATCCCGCGGCTGGAGAAGCGCACCCATTACCTGGCCATGTTCGCCAACATCGCTACCCTGCTGGGGCTGCTCGGCACCATCATCGGCCTGATCAAGGCCTTCACCGCCGTCTCGCAGGTGGATCCGTCCATGAAGGCGGAGATCCTCTCCACCTCCATTTCGGTGGCCATGAATACCACCGCCTTCGGCCTGATCGTGGCGATTCCGCTGATCTTCATTTACACCGTGCTGCAGACCAAGACCACCGAAATCGTCGACAGCCTGGAGATGGCCACGGTGAAGTTCGCCAACCTGATCATGCAGCGCAAGAACATCAGCGGTCAGTGACATGGCAGGCAAACGGCGTCTGCGCACACGCAAGCGGCATCCGGCCGTCGAGCTGAACATCACCGCCTTCATGAACCTGATGGTGGTGCTGGTGCCGTTTCTGCTGATGACGGCCGTGTTCACGCACATGTCCATCCTGGAGCTGAACCTGCCGGGGCTGGACGAGGCGAAGAATACGCCGAACAAGCCGAGCTTCGAGCTGCGGGTGACGATCCGCAAGGATGCCCTGATCCTTTCCGACAACAAGGGCGGCCTGATCAAGCGCATCCCCAACACCCCGAAGGGCCCGGATTACGCCCGGCTCACCGAAACCCTGAAACTGGTCAAGTCCCGCTTCCCCGACAAGACCAATGCCACCATCCTGGCCGAGAAGGACACCCCCTACGATACCCTGGTGCAGGTGATGGATGCGGTGCGCATGTATCCGGTGATGATGGACGGCGAACTGGTGCCGGCCGAACTGTTCCCGGACATCGCCATCGGCGACGCGCCGCGGCGGCGCTAGACGGAATCACAGACGACGATGAAAGAATCACGACGCATTCGCCGGATGGAACGGCACCACAAGCGGCGCGAGGATCGCAACGCCTCGCTGAACATGGTGTCGCTGATGGACATCTTCACCATCCTGGTGTTCTTCCTGCTGGTCAGCGCGGCCAACACCGAAGTGCTGCCCACCCCCAAACGCCTGGTGCTGCCCGAATCCACGGCCCAGAAGGCCCCCAAGGAAAACCTGGTGATCATGGTCAACCAGGCGTCGCTGCTGTTGCAGGGGCGGCCGGTGGCCCGGGTGGCCGACGTGCAGCGGGATCGCAATCCGGTGATCCGTCGCCTGCTGGTGGAACTCAGGCGTGAAGTGGCGCAGAAGAAACGCCAGAGCCGCGGCCGCTTCGATCCGAAGAAGCAGGGGGTGACCATCATGGGCGACAGGCAGATCGCCTATGCCCTGCTGAAGAAGGTGATGGTCACCTGTGCCGCGGCGGATCTCACCAACATCTCGCTGGCGGTCACCCGCAAGTCGCCGGAGGGTACGGCGGGATGAGCGAAATCTATTACAACGAACCCTTCCTGCCCTGGGTCGAGAGCGAGAACGACCGGCGCTTCAAGCGCATCGTCACCATCTCGATCATCGTGTTCGGTCTGCTCGGGATCGTCATCGGTCTGTTGCCGGTTCCCCAGCCCGAGCAGAAGTCCCTGCAGGAAGTGGCCCCGCGCCTGGCCAGGCTGATCCTGGAGAAGAAGGCGCCGCCGCCTCCGCCGCCGAAGCCGAAGGTCAAGAAGAAAAAGGCCGCCGAGAAGCCCAAGCCGAAGAAGAAGGTGGCAAAGAAGCCCAAACCGAAGGCCGAGGCGGCACGCAAGAAGGCCGAGCGCACCGGCCTGGTGGCCCTGAGCGATGAGCTGGCCGATCTGCGCGAGAGTTTCGACATGAGCACCCTGGCCGACAACAACCTGCAGAAGAACACCGGCAAGACACCCCTCGTCAGCCAGAGCAGGGTCATCTCGGCCAGGACGGCTGCCCGCGGCAGCGGCGGCATCAACACTCGCGCGCTGAGCCGCGCCACCGGTGGTTCGGAGCTGGCCAGCCGTAAGACCACCGCGGTCAAGAGCAACCTTCCTCAGGGACGCGGCGGGGGCAAGGTGACCCGCGGCAAGGGTAGCCGTGGCCCCGTGCGCAACCAGAACGAGATCGAGCTGGTCTTTCAGAAGTACAAGGGCGCCATCAACAACCTCTACCAGCGGGCCCTGCGCAAGGATCCCACCCTCCAGGGCAAGGTGGTGCTGGAGCTGACCATCGCCCCCAGCGGCCGGGTCACCAAGGTCCGCATCCTCTCCAGCGAACTCAATGATCCGGATCTGGAGCGCAAGCTGGTGGCACGGGTGAAACTGTTCCGCTTCAAGAAACGTAACGTGGAGACCGTCACGGTCCGCTATCCCATCGACTTCCTGCCCAGTTAGTGGCGAGGGACGCGGGACGAGGAGCGAGGCCGTGGCTCTCGTACAATCGCGGCTTGCGCCGCTCCTACTGGACGTGCCCAGGCAGGAGCGGCGCCCGCGCCGTGAATCAATCTGAAAAAAACCAACGCAAAGACCCAGAGGCGCGAAGATCGCAAGGCACGATCGTTGATTGGGACCGCTAACGGCAACCCCGTGTAGGAGCGGCGCAAGCCGCGATAACGGCAATCAGGGAATACACCCATAGGAGCGGCGCCCTCGCCGCGATGATTCGGTAGCTGGTGGCGAGTAGCGGGTTGCTGGGAAAGCAAGGATTCTCCAGCTACCCGCTACCGTTCGGTCGCGGCGAGGGCGCCGCGCCTACAGTGGTTACGTCGGATGCCGGCGCGGCCCTCAATCTCCTGCCGCTTCGCTGGCCAGCGCTCGCAGGATCGCTTCCACCTCCTCCTCGCTCTCGTCATGCCAGTGCCGGTAGGCATCGGCCACGGCGTAGCTGAAGCCGCCGCGGATGTTGGGGCAGACGAGTGTGTCCACCTCCCGGGCCAGTTGGCGGACCGATTCGAGGTGGCCGGTGGGCACGGCGATGACGATGGCGGCGGGCTGGCGTTTCTTCAGGGCCGCCAGGGCGGCGCGCAGGGTGGAGCCGGCGGCCAGGCCGTCGTCCACCAGGATCACGGTGCGGCCGGCCAGATCGGGAAAGGGCCGGTCGCCACGAAAGCGCCGTTCGCGGCGCGCCACCTTTTGTTGGGCCGCGGCCACCCCGGCCTTTACGGTGGCTTCGTCCAGGCCGTAGTGGGCCACGTAGTCGGGGTTGATCCATACGCTGCCGTCGAAGGCCACGGCGCCGTAACCGGCCTCGGTGGTCCAGGGCAGCAGCACCTTGCTGGCCACCAGCACGTCCAGCGGCAGGTTGAGGGCGCGGGCGATGGGCGCCGCCACCGGCACGCCGCCGGCGGGGATGGCCAGGATCAGGGCATCCGTCTCCCGGTAGGGCGAGAGCATCCTCGCCAGCCGTTCGCCGGCGTCGGTGCGATCGCGGAAGACGTGGATGCGATCGCGCAGCGCCGGTGCCTCGATCACGTTGTCGGGGAGGGTGTTCACGGGATCGATGTGGAGGCCGGGGCGGGCTTGATCAACCGTGGCTGGGGATCCGAACTTTTCATCGCGGCTTGCGCCGCTCCTGCAGCCATTTCAACCGCCTGCCAAAGCAGGCATGGCAGGAGCGGCGCAAGCCGCGATGCGCGCCGTTTTTTCACTCGGCCGAATCGCGGCCCGCCGGAAAGGCGCTGCGGCGCAGCGAGAGGGATTCTTCCAGGCGGCGGGTGAGGCGCACGATGGGGGCCCAGTCGTGGCTGACGATGTCCTGGGCGTGGGCCAGGTGGTTGCGCAGGGATTCGAGCTCCTTGAGCACCTGGCGGGCCTCGCCGCGGGTGGCGAATCCCAGGTAACGCAGTGTGTCGGGATCGGCGAGCAGCACCTGGCCCTTGTCGGCGAACTGCAGGCAGTCGAGCAGATCGCAGTCGTGGCCGCGCCGTTGCCGTTCGTCGTGCAGGGCGCGGGCCTTCGCCAGGCGGCCGGCGGAGAGCAGATCGGTCCAGTCACCCTCGGGATGGCGCTCGCGGATCATCTCCGTCACTTCCATTTCGATGAAGGTGACGATGCCGAACAGCCACATGCGCACCACCGGCTTGTTCATCTCTTCGCGGCTGACCACGCCGATCACGTCGCCCAGGGCGGTGATGAAGGCGTACTGGTGGATGGTGAGCACGTGGATCAGCTCGCTGAGGCTGGCCTCGGCGGGCAGGCGCTGGCCGGCGCGGAAGTGGCGCAACGGTGGCGGGCCCTGTCGATCGTCCAGCTCGCTGCGCCGCAGGTAACCGGTGATGGTGCCGGCCTCGCGCAGGCAGACGAGGGGCAGGCCGTGGGTGTCCATGACCCGCCGCAGATCGGCGCAGTTGTGCCCGGCGTCGAAGGAGCGCACCGGCTCGGCGATGTCCTGGGCGGTGAAGGCCTCGGTGAACAGGCGCAGGAGGTGATCGTGGCGTTCGGGCTGGCGGGGCGGCGGAGGCGGCGGGGGCGGCTGAGGGTGTTCCCGGGCCAGGCGCTGCCGGCACTCTGCGAGCACCTTGCGGGCCTGTTGCCTGAGGCGGGGATCGCCAAGCTCGAGCACCTCGAGCAGGGCCGCCATCTCGTCGAGGAAGACACGGGCGAAACGGGGATCGTGGCGGCAGATGTCGCGGGCATTCTCGATCAGATCGGCCAGCTTGACGGTCTGGGCACGCGGTTCGGCCTGGGCCAGGTGTTCCCGATCCAGGGCCTTGCGCGCGGCGCGGTTGCCGTCGCCGGGTCGGCTCACGTCGGTGAGCTGCTCCACCAGCTTGGCCACTTCGGGCCCGAAGGCCTGTTCGATGTCATGGAAGGTGGCCGGGGTGTCCTCCACCGTGTCGTGCAGCCAGGCCGCCGCCAGGGTGGCCGGATCGTCGGTGACGGTGGCCACCAGCTTCGCCACCGCCGCCAGGTGCACCACATAGGGCTGGCCGCTGTACTTGCGGCGATGATCGATCCGCTTGTGGGCGCCGATGGCGTATTCGCGGGCACGGGCGACGAGATCCATGAGGGTAGAGTAAAGGGACAAGGGGAAAGGGACAAGCAGGCGCAGGGTGCGATAGGGTCGAGTATCGCACTGCCCTGGCCTGAAAATCCAACGCAAAGGCGCGAAGGCGCAAAGAACGCAAAGAGGTTTATCTTGGTTGTAGGAGCGGCGCCTCGCCGCGACTTAATGGGTAGCTGGTAGCTGAGGCCATGTAGCTGGGAAATGCGTCGATGCTTTTCCCAGCCACCTGCTACCCGTCCCCAGCTACCGCATCATCGCGGCGAGGCGCCGCTTCTACACCCGAGTCTGTAACCTCTGCGGCTCAAAAATCATCTTTGCGTTCTTTGCGCCTTCGCGCCTTTGCGTTGAAACACCCGCCCGGCTCAGGACTCCGCCAGCATGGCGCGCAGGTTGGCCAGGTGGGCGAGGCCGCGTTGCTGTTTTTCGGCGGGGTCGGTTTCCACGCCTTCGCCGGCCCATTGCAGATCCTCGGCGGGCAATTCCTCGATGAAGCGGCTGGGCTGGCAGTCCACCTTTTCGCCGTAGCGCTTGCGCTGGGTGGCGAAGCTCAGGGTGAGGGTCTTGCGGGCGCGGGTGATGCCCACGTAGGCCAGGCGGCGTTCCTCTTCGATGTTGTCTTCTTCGATGCTGGAGCGGTGGGGCAGCAGTTCCTCTTCCATGCCCACCAGGAACACGTGGGGGAATTCCAGGCCCTTGGCCGCGTGCAGGGTCATCAGGTGTACCCGGTCGCCGCGTTCGTCCTCGTTCTCGCGCTCCAGGGTGTCGATGAGGGTGAGCTTGGCCACCAGGGTGGGCAGGTCCGCTTCCGGATCGTTTTCGGCCATGCGTTGCAGCCAGGCGAGGAGTTCGTTGACGTTGTCCATGCGCCGGCTGGCCTGGGCTTCGTCGCGGCTGTTGTCGAGCAGCCAGGTCTCGTAGCCGGTGTCGTTCACCACCCGCCTGGCCACGCTCACCGTCTCGCCGTTGTCCATGGCATGGCGCAGGTCGAGGATCCAGTCGCAGAAGCGTTGCAGGGCTTCGCGGGGCCGCGGGCCGAGCCGTTCGGCCAGGCCCAGTTCCAGGCTGGCGATGAACAGGCTGTGGCCCCGCTCGGCGGCGTAGGCGGCCAGTTTTTCCATGGTGGCGGGCCCCAGCTCACGGCGCGGGGTGTTGACGATGCGCAGAAAGGCGTTGTCGTCGTCGGGATTGGCCAGCAGGCGCAGGTAGGCCATGATGTCCTTGACTTCGGTATAGGCGAAGAAGGAGGTGCCGCCGCTGAGGTAGTAGGGGATGTCGTGTTCCCGCAGCAGCCGCTCGAACAGCCGTGACTGGTGGTTGCCCCGGTAGAGGATGGCGTAGTCGCTGTAGCGGCTGCGGTGGGTGAAGCGGTGGTGAATGATCTCGGAGACGATCTGCTCGGCTTCGTGTTCGTCGTTGCGGCAGCGCAGCACGCGGATGGGATCGCCGTAGCCCAGTTCGCTCCACAGTTTCTTTTCGAACACGTGGGGATTGTTGGCGATCAGGGTGTTGGCGGCGCGCAGGATGCGGCCGCTGGAGCGGTAGTTCTGCTCGAGCTTGATCACGGTGAGATCGGGAAAGTCTTCCTGCAGCAGGGCCAGGTTCTCGGGCCGGGCGCCGCGCCAGGCGTAGATGGACTGATCGTCGTCACCCACCACCGTGAGGTTGCTGCGCACCCCCACCAGCTGGCGGACCAGTTCGTACTGGGTGGCGTTGGTGTCCTGGTATTCGTCCACCAGCAGGTAGCGGATGCGGTTCTGCCATTTCTCGAGAAGGTCAGGGTGCTCGCGAAACAGCAGCACCGGGAGCATGATCAGATCGTCGAAGTCCACCGCGTTGTAGGTTTTCAGGTGGTGGTTGTAGGCCTCGTAGAGGCGCGCGGCGGCCACCAGGGTGGCATCGCCCTCGGCCTCGGCCAGGGCCTGTTCCGGCAGGACGAAGGCGTTCTTCCAGCCGGAGATCCGCCAGAGCATGGTTTCGGCCTGGTTGCCGTGATCGCCGAAAGCCTTGACCATCAGTTCGCGCAGCAGGGCGGTGCTGTCGCTGTTGTCGTAGATGGAGAAGCCCGGCTTGTAGCCCAGGGTCTTGAGTTCCTGGCGGAGGATGTCGAGGCCCAGGGTGTGGAAGGTGGACACCCGCAGGCCGCGGGCCTTTGCCTTCGGTACCAGCGCTGCCACCCGGCTCTTCATCTCCCGCGCGGCCTTGTTGGTGAAGGTCACAGCGGCGATGTGCTGGGCCTCGATGCCGCATTCGTCGATCAGCCAGGCGATCTTGTGGGTGATCACCCGGGTCTTGCCCGAGCCGGCGCCAGCCAGCACCAGGCAGGGGCCGTCGAGATGGCGCACCGCGGCGCGCTGGCGGGAATTGAGGGACGAGGACATGAAATGGCCGGACATCGAAGTGAACGGCCATTGTAGGGGGCGAGCCGGCGGGCGTCGAGATTGACATTCGGCACGAGGTGCCTCTTTTCCCTGTCCTTTGCAAGTGATTGTTTTGCAAGGAATGCGCCGTTTCGATGCGGGCGCCGGCATTGAAACCCCCGAGGCAAAATGTTAACTTGTGCACATTATTTCACCAGCAATGCCGCGCCAAACGCTGCCGGCCGACGCATCGCGAGTCGATGCCCGTAACAACCCCGTTGGCCCGGTTCAGCTTCTTCCCGGAACGTGCCTGAGCGCACTGCCGTAGATTTGGCGGCCGGGGCCTCGTGCAACCCGGTTCAGGCATGACCGAGAGGAGCCGTCCGTGACACCCGTGCAATCCCTGCAGCGCAAGGCTGTGGCCGAGATCACCGCCGAGCCGCCCCGTTTCCAGGTCTTCACCGAGCGCCATCTCGAGCGGATCCCCCAGATTGCCCGCCTGCCCGAAGCCGATCGGTTCGCCATGCGGGTGGTGGCCAAGGTGCTGCCGTTCCGCGTCAACCGCTACGTGCTCGACGAGCTGATCGACTGGTCGGCGGTGCCCGACGATCCCCTCTTCCGGCTGGTCTTCCCGCAGGCCGGCATGCTGGCGGAGACCGATTTCGCCGCCGTGGCCGACGCCCTGCGCAAGGACGATGCCGCCGGGCTGGCCGCTACCGTGGCCGAGGTGCGCCGGCGCCTCAATCCCCATCCGGCCGGCCAGCAGGAACTCAACGTGCCCCGGCTCGACGGCGAGGCGCTGCCCGGCATACAGCACAAGTATCGCGAGACGGTGCTGTTCTTCCCCAGCCAGGGCCAGGTGTGTCACAGCTATTGCACCTTCTGTTTCCGCTGGGCCCAGTTCATCGGCGACAAGACCCTGCGCTTCTCGGCCAGGGAGGCCGAGCACCTGCACCGTTACCTGCAGGCCCATCCGGCTGTCAGCGATCTGCTGGTGACCGGTGGCGATCCCATGGTCATGAAGACCAGCCATCTGGCGGCCTATCTCGAACCGCTGCTTGCGCCGGAATTCGCCCATGTGCAGACCGTGCGTATCGGCACCAAGTCGCTGAGCTTCTGGCCCCAGCGCTACGTGAGCGATGCCGATGCCGACGATCTGCTGCGCCTGCTCGAGAAGCTGGTGCGCGGCGGCAAGCACGTGGCGCTGATGGCCCATGTCAATCACTGGCGGGAGCTGGAAACGCCGGTGGTGCGTGAGGCCATCCGCCGTTTGCGCGATGCCGGCGTGGTGATCCGCACCCAGGCGCCGCTGCTCAATCACATCAACAACGATCCGGCCGTGTGGGCGCGCCTGTGGCGCGAACAGGTGGCCCTGGGACTCGTGCCCTATTACCTCTTCGTGGAGCGCGATACGGGGGCCCGCCAATACTTCGAGGTGCCGCTGGCCCGCGCCTGGCAGGTATATCGCGAGGCCATGCAGCAGGTCTCGGGCCTGGCCCGCACCGCCCGCGGGCCATCGATGAGCGCGGGGCCCGGCAAGGTGGAAGTGCAGGGCGTGACCGAAATCGGCGGCGAGAAGGTCTTCGTGCTGCGATTCGTCCAGGCCCGCAATCCCGACTGGGTGCAGCGACCCTTCTTCGCCCGTTACGACGAGCAGGCGAGCTGGCTGGATCAGCTCGAGCCCGCCTTCGGTGAGGCGAAGTTCTTCTTCCAGGACGAATACGAAGCCATGTGCCGGGGCGAGATCCCGCCGCGGGTGATGGGCTGAGGGAGGGGATTCTTCGCTTTCTCTGTAGGCGCGGCGCCCTCGCCGCGATGAGTCGGTAGCGAGTGGCGAGTAGCGGGTAGCCGGGAAAGCAAGGATTTCCCGGCTACCCGCTACCGTCCGGTCGCGGCGAGGGCGCCGCGCCTACGGTTCAACCGCGTCCCGCCTCACAGGTGATGGCTGAAATAGCCGTGCGGGGCCTCACCGGTCAGTTGCTGGAAGTCGCGGCCGGAGATGTGCACCAGTTCGGTGTGATCGCCGGCTTCGAGGTAGATGTCTTCGTAGTCGGTGAGGGCGTCGTCCACCACCGTTTCATAGCCATAGGCTTCCGGTAGCGGGGGGATGGCGCCGAGATCGCAGTCCTCGAACAGATCGGCGATTTCCTCCTCGTTGGCGAACTGCAGGCTGCGGCCGAGCTGGCGGTTGAGGGCTTCCAGTTCCAGTTCGTGGGTGGCGGGGATCACCGCCATCAGGTAACCCTTCTCGTCTTCCAGCACCACGCACTTGGCCAGCTGATCGCCGGGCACGTGGGCGGCTTCGGCGGTGTGCAGGCTGTCGAAGGCCGGCTCGTGGTGCAGCAGCTCGTAGTCCACGCCTTCCCATTCCAGGTATTCCAGCAGGGTCAGTGAGATGGTCATGACGCGCTCCCTCCCTTCGGTTGGTTCGGCGTCGTGCGGGTGTGGCCACGCAGCGCTTCGTGGCCTTGGCGCCGGGGGACAATCCCCGTATTCTCAATATAGACCAGTCCACCGGAGTGTGAAGCCGCTTGGAGACGAAAAAGACCCTGCCGCTTGACGGCTTCACCTTCAGCTACTGGCTGGACCGGCCGCCGCAAGCCCGGCATACCCTGGTGATGTTGCACGGCCTGGCCTCCAACCACACCCGCTGGTCGGAGTTCGTAGCCCATAGCCGGCTGCGTGACCGCTGGGCCCTGCTGCGCCCGGATCTGCGTGGCCACGGTGAATCGATGTATCGGGGCCGGATCAGCCGGCCCCGCTGGGTGGCCGATCTGCACCGTCTGCTGGCGGCGGAGGAGCTGGCCCCGGCGGTGGTGGCCGGTCACAGCCTGGGGGCGGAAATCGCCCTGGACTGGGCCGCGCGTCATCCAGCGGACTGTGCGGGACTGATCCTGGTCGATCCGGTGGTGCCGCAGAACCTGCGTGGCGTGCTGGGCCTGTTGCGGCGCCTGCGCTGGCTGCTGTGGTTGCCGATTCTGCTGCTGTGGCTGGCCAATGCCCTGGGCTTGCGCAAGCGGCACTTCCCGCCGCGGGATCTGTGGGCACTGGACCGGCGCACCCGGGCCACCCTGGCCGCCCACCCGGAGCTGTCCATCGCCGATCTCTACACCCGCCCCCAGGCCGACTTTCCCTACAGTCCGCTGGCCAACTATCTGCAGGATCACTTCGAGGTCAGCCGCCCCCTGCCGGATCCGGCGGTGATACCCTGTCCGGTGCTGGTGATCGTGGCCGGTGGTTCGTCTTTCGAGAGCAAGCAGCGCAACCGCCGGTTCTTCTCGCGGCTGGCCGATGTGACCTTCGCCGAGGTGGATTGCAACCATTGGCCATTGACCGAGAAACCGGACGAGGTTCGTGCCATCATTGATTCCTGGTGTCTGACACGATTTCCCGACGAGGCCGAGACATGAACAGTTTCCGTGCGTTCTTCTGCTCCTTGCTGCTGCTCATGGCGCCGCCCATGTACGCCGAGCCGCCGGTCGGCTATCCCTTCGTGCACTACGACGAGGGGTTGAAGCGGGCGGCAGCGAGCGGGCGCCCCGTCTTTCTCTATTTTGGCCGTTACGGTTGCGGGTATTGCGGCAAGGTGAATGCCGAGACCTTCAGTTCGCCGAAGGTACGCGAGGTCTATACCCGCCACTACGAGCTGGTCTATCTGGATGCGGAGAGCGGGCACCGCATCCGCTTGCCCTCCGGCGAGTGGATCACCGAGAGCGAGCTGGGGGCGCGGCTGAACGTGTTCTCCACGCCTGTCTTCCTCTACCTGCAGCCGGACGGGACGCCGATTTTCCGGGCGCCCGGCTACAAGACCGTGGCCGATCTGCTGGCCTTCGACCGTTTCATCCAGAGCGGGGCTTGGCGCCGGCAGACCATCAACGAATTCCTGGAGCAACGGCGATGAGATGGCTGGCCGTGGCGGGCGGTCTGTTGTTTGCCTTGCCGGTCATGGCGCTGCAATTCCTGCCGCCGCGGCTGGTGACGGAAGTCTCCGCTTCGGCCTTTCTGCATCTGGATGGCAGTGGCCGTCGGCTGCTGGCGGTGAACGGACAGGCCATCGCCGTGGTCTGGGAGGACAGCCGTGAGGGTCGCCCGGCCATCCGCGCCGCTTTCGCCACCGGGGATGGCGAATTCGGTGCCCCGCAGCGGCTGTCGGGGTCCGCGCCGGCCTTCGAGCCCGCCGTGACCTCTCTGGGGAATGGCTTCGTTGCCTGCTGGGAGGAGACGGCACGGATCCACTGTCGGCAAATCGGACCCGAGGGGAGGGGCCGGGTGCGGGTTCTGGGCGGGACGGCGGCTCGCCAGATCACTCTCGCTTCCGCGCCGGACGGGACGGTGGCGGCGGTCTGGGCCGAACGGGCCGGGCGCCACTATCGGATCGTCAGCGCCCGGCTCGTTGCCGATGGCGATGGCCTGCGCCAGCGCGGACGGCAGATCGTGGATGCCACCGCCGGGGAGGCGGATCAACTCTATCCGGCCGTGGCCGTGACCCGGCATGGCACCGTGGTGGCCTGGGAGGATCGCCGCCAGGGCGCCACCCGGATCTTTACTGCCTTCGCCCCGCCCGGCGCGGCTTTCGGTCGCTGGTCGCTGCTCAACGACTTCCGGCCCTCGCGGATCCGCCGCTTCGGCAACGGTACCGGGGCCATGCGTCCGGCCCTGGCCGGCGACGACGCCGGACGGGTGAGCGTGGTGTGGCTGGACAAGCGGGACTTCGAAGGCGGATATGACGTGTATGCCGCACTGAGCACGGATGGAGGCCGCCACTTCGGCCATGATGAGCTGGTTCAGGATCCGCTCGGCGAGAACACGCCCCAGTGGCACCCCGGCGTGGCCATGGCGCCCGACGGGCGCATCGTGGCCGCCTGGGACGACAGTCGTGAAGGCACGTCCGACGTGTGGTACAGCGAACGCGGGACCGATGGCTGGTCCGACGACGAGACCCCGCCCGGCGGCGACGGGGAGGGCCGCCAGACCCATCCCGCCCTGGCCAGCGACGGGGACGGCACCCTGTTCCTGCTCTGGCGCGAGGAAGGGGGCGGCCGGATCCGCCTGTGGCTCAGCCGCCAGCGCGTCCCGGACGCGCCCTGACCGCCGCCCGCTCGAGGCGCCGGACCCCCGCGCGGGTGCGGCTCAAGATGTCCGCGCCCGGGCCGCTAGGATCCTGTCACATACGACAGGAGCAAATCATGACTCGCAAGATCCAGGTGGCCCTGCTGGGCCTGGGCGAGGTCGGCCAGGACTTCGCGGAGATGTTTCTCGAACGGATTCAGGAAGGCGGCCGACCGGTGGAGATCGCTGCCGTGGCCCATCGCCATCCCGATTCGCCCGTGGCGCTGGGCTTCGCCCAGAACGGGGTGCCGGTGTTCGCCGATGCGGTGGAGGTGGCCGGCCTCGGCGAGCGGATCGACATCATCTTCGATCTGACCGGCAATCCCGAGGTGCGCAGTCGCCTGCGCCAGGCACTGCAGGCCAGCGGCAACCGGCATACGGTGATCGCCCCGGAAGTGGTGGCGCAACTGCTGTGGCTGTTCTTCAGCGACGAGGATCAGGCCGTGGAACGGGTCGGCGGTTACGGTTGAGGCCGGCAGCGGGCTATTCCCCGGCCGGGGCTCGGGCCAGGCCCAGCTCGTAGTAGGACAGGGCGATCTTGCCGATGGCGATGGCGTAGGCCGCGGCGCGGTAGTCGCCCAGTTCGGGCTGGCTGCGGATGGCGGTGCGGATGTCCTGGAAGGCGGTGCGCATGGTGTCGTCGAGGCCCGAGCGCAGCAGATCCCGTTCGCTGGCGCCGCGCACCAGGCGCTTGCGCAGCGGCGGCTCCACCTTGTGGCCGGTGAGGTCCTCCAGGGCCTCGATCAGGGCCTGGCCACGCAGTTCGTCGTAGCGGCGCTGCAGGCGGCCGAAGCGCATGTGGGAGAGGTTGCGGGTCCATTCGAAATAGGAGACGGTCACGCCGCCGGCGTTGACATAGATGTCGGGCAGGATGCGGATCCCCCGTTCGCGCAGGATCTCGTCGGCGCTGTAGGTCACCGGACCATTGGCGGCCTCCACGATGAGCCGGGCCTGGATGCGCATGGCGTTGCCGGCGTGGATCACCGACTGCACGGCCGCCGGGATCAGGATGTCGCATTCCCGTTCCAGCCCCGCATCGCGGTGCTCGCTGTATTCACCTCCGGCAAAGCCCTTCACGCCGCCGGTCTCGGCCAGGTGGCGGCGTACCGCCGGTACGTCCAGGCCCTCGTCGTTGGCGATCACGCCATCGCGTTCGATGATGGCGATGATCTTCGCCCCGTCTTCCTCGCTGAGGAACTTGGCGGTGTGATAACCCACCTTGCCCAGTCCCTCGACGATGATCCGCTGCCCCTTCAGGCCGTCCTTCAGACCGGCGGCCGCCACCTCGTCGTGGTGGCGGAAGAATTCCTGCAGCGCATACTGCACGCCCTTGCCGGTGGCCTCGGTGCGTCCCGGCACACCGCCGCGGGCCAGGGGCTTGCCGGTCACGCAGGCGTCCTGGTTGATGTCTTCGGCATAGAGGGTCTTGTAGGTGTCGGCGATCCAGGCCATCTCCCGCGAGGAGGTGCCAAGGTCGGGCGCCGGCACGCCGGTGGCCGGGCCGATCACGTCGTGGCGCGCCAGTTCGATGGTGAACTGGCGGGTGATGGCGTGCAGGGCGTCCTCGTCGTAATCGGTCGGATCCAGGCACAGCCCGCCCTTGGCACCGCCGAAGGGCACGTCGGCCAGGGCGCACTTGTAGCTCATCAAGGCGGCCAGGCCCTCGATCTCGTTGGCGTCGATGGCCGGGGCGAAACGCAGCCCGCCCTTGGCCGGCATGCGATGGGTGCTGTGCACCGCCCACCAGCCGGTGAAGATCTCGGGCTTGCCGTCGAGGCGCACGGGAAACTTCAGTTGCAGGAGGGAGTCGCAGGCCTGGACGATCTTGGCGGTGTCCGGATCCAGGCCGATCGCCAGGGTGGCCCGATCGACCATGCGGTCGATCCCCTCGAGGAAGGACATGCTTTCCTGATGTGCGCGCTTGGGGGGCATCACCGGTTTCTCCGTGTGGCCCTGCGACTATACCGCGAAGCGGTCCAGCAGGGCATCGATCCGCGCCAGCGGCTGTCCCTCGCCATTGGCGACGGGCGTGGTGGCCGGGGCCTTTTCCGGCCAGGCCGGCTGCTGGCGGCGCAGGGCCGTGGTGAAGGGGGGCGTGACCCTGTCTTCGAGAAATACCCCGACCGGGATCCGTTCGTCACGCTGGCCGGCCAGGCGCTGTACGGCGGCATGCAGGGCCTCTCGCCGGGCGGGATCGTTCGTGGTCAGAAGCGGATCGTGGTCGACCGGCGTGTAGAGCCGCTGGGTGAACCAGGCCTTGTCGTGATCGGGATGGTAGTGGGGGCAGGGCTGCAGGATCTCGAGGAAGGCCAGTCCGGGGTGACGGATGGCGCGGCTGATGAGTTCGCTCAGCTCGCCCACGGCGTAGGCGTAACCCCGCCCGATCCAGGTATAGCCGGCATCCAGCGCCAGGGCGATGGGATCGAGGGCCCGCTGGGGGTTGGGGGCGGCCATGCCGCGGGTCTGCGCCCCTTCCGGCAGGGTGGGCGCGGCCTGGCCCTTGGTCAGGCCGTAGACCTCGTTGTTGTAGAACAGGTAGGTGAGATCCAGGTTGCGCCGGCCGGCGTTGACGAAGTGCCCCGCGCCGATGGAGAGCCCGTCGCCGTCGCCGCCGGCGGCGATCACGGTCAGCGCCGGATTGGCCAGCTTGGCGCCGGTGGCGAAGGGCAGCACCCGTCCGTGCAGGGTGTGGATGCCGTTGGCGGCGAGATAGTAGGGCGTCTTGCCCGAGCAGCCGATGCCACCGAACACCACCACCTCCTGCGGACGCAGGCCGAGGCCGCTCAGGGCCTTCTCCAGGGCCCGCAGAATGCCGAAGTCGCCGCAACCCCGGCACCAGTCCGGGGTCTCGGGGGCGGCGAAGTTCGCGTGTGGGTCAGTCTGCGTCATGTCTTACTCCAGGGGGTTGCGCAATACCATGCGCGGCTCGCCCCGGCCGTCGCGGATGGCTTCGAGCACCGGCAGCAGCGCCTCGGCGGAGATGGGCCGGTCGCTGTACTTGAGTACCCAGTGAGCCGCGCGCCGGCTGGTGCGAGCCGCGAGCAGTTCGGCGAGCTGGCCGCTGTAGTTGTTCTCCACCACCACCAGCAGGGCGTCATCGGGCAGGCGCGCTTCCAGCTCCGCGGCCGGGAAGGGCCACAGCAGGCGGATCTGGATCACCCGCAGCTCGGGCAGGAAATGCAGCGCCTCGCGCAGCGCGCCGGTAGTCGAGCCCCAGGTGAGCGCCACCAGCCGGGCTTGCGGATCGCCGAATTCGGCCAGCTTGTCCGCGACGGGGATCGCCCGCGCCGCGGTCTCCAGCTTGCGGGCGCGCTTTTCCATCATCTTCTCCCGGATCACCGGATCCTCGCTCACCCGGCCGTCTTCGCCGTGCTCCACGCCGGTGGTCCAGAAGGGCGCGCCGGGCCCGCCCGGCAGGGGGCGGGGCGAGATGCCGTCGGCGGTGAAGGCGAAACGGGGCACGGCACCGACGGCATCCGTGGCCAGCCGCCCGCGCTCGATGCGGTGTCGCGCCGGCCGGAAGCGGGGCACGGTCTGCAGGCAGCCGGTCAGCGCCCGATCCAGCAGGTGCAGCACGGGGAGCTGGAAGCGCTCGGCATGGTCGAAGGCGCGCAGGGCATCGTCGAAGGCGTCGTTCACGTCGCCCGAGGCGAGCACCAGGCGCGGGAACTCACCGTGCCCGGCGTGGATGGCGAACAGCAGGTCCCCCTGATCGGTGCGGGTGGGCAGGCCGGTGGAAGGGCCGCCGCGCTGGTAGTGGGTGATCACCAGCGGCACCTCGTTCATCCCCGCCCAGCCGAGGCCTTCGGTCATCAGCGACAGGCCCGGGCCCGAGGTGGCGGTGGCGCAGCGGGCGCCGGTGAGCGCGCCACCGGCGGCCATGTTCACCGCCGCCAGCTCGTCTTCCACCTGCAGAACGAGCGGGCCGCCCTCGCTGCGGGGGAGGCGGGTATGGGCCTCCAGAAAGGCGCTTTCGTCGGAGGCGGGGCTGATGGGATAGTAGGTCTGCAGGCCCAGGCCGGCAGCCAGCTTGCCCAGGGCCACCGCCTCATGGCCGCCGAGCAGCAACCGGCCTTCCTTTCTCTTGGCGGCGGACAGTTTCGCGGTGCCGGCAGGCCGGTCAGCACGGCCGGCTTCCCAGCCCAGCCGGGCGGCGTCCTGATTCATTTCGATGACCGCCGGCTTGCCGGCAAAGGTCTGCGCCACGGCCCACAGCAAGTCCTCGAGCGGCAGATCCAGCAGCCCGGCCGAGACGGCCACGCCCAGGGTATTCACGGTTTTCGCCACCGCCTTGCGGCCGCCATGTCCGGCGGCCAGCCGGGCCAGCCAGTCGCCATAAGGCAGCGCCAGACAGTGCACGCCCCGGCGGCGGGCCAGTTCCAGCAGGCCGTCGGTGCTCGGCGGCAAGTCTCCGGCGGCCAGTTCGGCGCTCAGATGTTCCCGCAAGCGCGGGTCGAGAAAGCGCAGGGCAGAGAGCGGCACGCCGGGTTCGTCCGCATGCAGCAGGACGCCGCCGGAAGCGACGGCCAGCGCATGGCGGGCCACGGTCTCCGCCTCGAAGCTCACCAGCAGATCGGGCGTTTCCCGGTGCGAGAACAGAGGCCGCCCGGCCACGCTCACGTCGAAATAGCTGTGCCGGCCCACGATGTTGGAATGGTATTCCCGGCGGCTGTAAATCTCCCGCCCGCCCCGGGCGCAGGCCCGGGCGAACAGCAGGGCCATGCGCAGCACGCCGCTGCCCTGCGGGCCGCCGATGCGCCAGGCAAAGGGAAGGGGGGCCGGTGCGTTCATCTCCGGAAGGAAGGCGGGAAGACCATGCTCTCGAGCATATCATGGCTCTCGATACCTCAGGCCGGGGTTTTCAGCAGGCGATCCGCGCCGTGGGCCGTCGATCCAGCCGCCGGTAGCCGATGGCCTCGCCCACATGGGCCGGCCGGATCGCGTCGTCCCCGGCCAGATCGGCGATGGTGCGGGCCAGGCGCAGCACCCGGTGGCCGGCGCGGGCCGACAGGCCCAGCCGTTCGACGGCCTGCTCCAGCAGGGCCGCGCCGGCGGCATTCAGGCGGCAGACGGCATCGAGTTCCGCGCCATGCAGGCGGGCGTTGGCCCGGCCCTGGCGGGCCTGCTGGCGTTCGCGGGCGCGGCAGACCCGCTCCCGCACGCTGGCGCTGGTTTCCCCGGGCGTGGCGGATTCGCTCCGCAGTTCGGCGAAGGGCAGGCTGGGCACCTCCACGTGCATGTCGATTCGATCCAGCAGCGGCCCCGAGATCCGTTGCCGGTAGCGTTGCACCTGATCGGGGGTGCAGTGGCAGCGGCCGCCCGGATCACCGTGGTAGCCGCAGGGACAGGGGTTCATGGCCGCCACGAGCTGGAAGCGGGCGGGAAACTCGGCCTGGCGTGCTGCGCGGGTGATGTGGATCCGTCCCGATTCCAGCGGCTCGCGCAGCACTTCCAGCACGTGGCGGCTGAACTCGGGAAGCTCGTCGAGGAACAGGATGCCATTGTGGGCCAGCGAGATCTCGCCGGGCCGCGGATCACCGCCCCCGCCCACCAGCGCCACGCCGGAGGCCGTGTGATGGGGCATGCGGAACGGGCGCCGCTGCCAGTGTTCGTGGTCGAACCCTCCCTGAGCCACCGAGTATACGGCGGCGGTCTCCAGCGCCTCGGCCTCGCTCATGGGGGGCAGGATCCCGGGCAGGCGGGAGGCCAGCATGGTCTTGCCGGTGCCGGGCGGCCCGATCAGCAGCAGGCTGTGGCCGCCGGCGGCGGCGATCTCCAGGGCCCGGCGGGCCAGGGGCTGGCCGCGCACGTCGGCCAGATCCGGTATCGGTTCCGCTTCGGGCAGGGAAGGCGCGGCATGTCTCGGCAGTTCGCGCTCGCCATTGATGTGAGCGCACACTTCAAGAAGATGGCCGGCCGGCCGGATGTCCGCTCCGCCCACCAGCGCGGCCTCGTCGGCGTTCTGGCGGGGCACGATCAGGGCGCGGCCCTCGCGCGCCGCCGCCAGCGCCGCGGGCAACACGCCGCTGACGGGACGCAGCTCGCCCGAGAGGGCCAGCTCGCCGAGGAACTCGCAGCCCCCGAGTGCCTCGCGGCGCAACTGATCCGAGGCCGCCAGCAGCCCCATGGCCACCGGCAGGTCGAAACGCCCGCCTTCCTTGGGCAGATCGGCGGGGGCCAGGTTGATGGTGATCCGGCGGGCGGGAAATTCGAAGTTGGCATTCTGCAGGGCGGCCCGGACCCGATCCTTGCTCTCCTTCACCGCCGTCTCCGGCAGGCCAACGATGGACAGGGCCGGCAGGCCGTTGGCCAGATGGGTCTCCACCGAGACCAGGGGGGCGTCGATCCCGGTGCGGGCGCGGCTGTAGACGAGGGCGAGGGTCATGGGCGGAATCCTTTCCAGCAGGAACAGGGCCGAGGGACGAGGGCCGAGTGGCGAGGCGGATCGGTCCTTCGTTCCGGTGGGGATTATTGTGCGCTGGCCGGAGCCTGCATGCAACCGGGAGGCCGGACGGGGTTACGTAGAGGGTTGTTCCTTGTCCAGAATTTCGTTTTCGAGTTTCAGCACCTGCTCTTCCAGCGCCTCCAGGCGGGCGCGGGTGCGGGCCAGGACTTCGCGCTGGATGTCGAACTCCTCGCGGGTGACCAGATCCAGGCGGCTGAAGGCGCTGTGCAGGGCGGCGCGAAGGTGGCGATCGGCCTCGCCGCGCAGTTCGCGAAAACCTTCGGGCAGGGCCGATATGACCCGCGAAACCAATTCGTCGATATTGGGGGGACGCTTGTCTTCCATGGGGGCATGATACGCCGGTCGGGGGGCGGGATGCCAGGGTCGGTAATTCGTCTGATTTCGGGTGAAATGTGAAGCCCGTGGCCGCTTCCTTCTTATAGAATGGACTATCCTGTTCGCCGCGGACGCCGCGAGCGGATCACTTTCGTGAACCGACGACAACCAGAAGGGGAGAAAAATGCAGAAAAAAACACTGCTTGCCGCAAGCCTGCTGTGTGGTGGCCTGATCCTGGGCCAGGGGGCCCTGGCCGCCGAGGATGGGAAGGAACTGACGGGCAATCTGGGATTGAGTTCCAACTACATGTGGCGGGGCCAAAGCCTGTCCGGAGATCAGGCGGCCATTCAGGGGGGCATCGACTGGCAGATGGACAATGGCGTTTATCTTGGCACCTGGTTGTCCAACGTTACGGGCGGCTACGAGCAGGATCTCTATGGTGGCTATGGATTCAGGACCGATGAAGTGGTCTGGGACGTGGGCTACATCCTCTATACCTATCCCGTACAGGACAATCTCGATTTCGGCGAACTCTATGCCAATGTGACCTGGCGCATGCTCAATGGCGGCATCGCCCTGACCCTGAACGCCGACGACGACGCCAACAATCCTGCCGACAGCGGAGATCTGTTCTTCTACGTTGGCGGCACCTGGAACGTCAACGGCCTGGATCTCGGCGCCACCTTCGGCAACTACAGTCGGGGGCGCAGCGGGTTCGACAACTACAGTTACATCGAACTGTTCCTGCGCAAGAACGAGTTCGCCTTCCGCTTCGCCAAGAACACCCTCGACGGCCCCGAGGGCGACTACCGTTTCTGGATCGCGTACAGCAAGGGATTCGATCTGTTGTAACCCGCCTGACCACGGCTGGCGAAAAGACCCGCCTCATCGGCGGGTTTTTCGTTCGTGCGCGCACCAGATTGGTGCACCCCTTTTGCCCGCGATGCCTGGTGGTGCATCGAATCGGTGCATTTCTCTTCGAGTATTCTGCAAGTGTTTGTTATTGAAAGAGATAAAATTTTGGCACGCCCCGTGCAAACAGGAACGACGTGTTAACTTCAAATCCGCAACAACCTGAACAAACGGGGATAACAAGCATGAAAACCAAAATGATCATCGGGGGTGCCATTCTGGCGGCCTCTTCCCTGGCCGGCACCGCCGTCGCCGGGCCGTTTTCCGCCAACATCGGTGTCACCAGCAACTATATCTGGCGTGGCGTGACCCAGACGGGCGATCAGTCCGCGATCCAGGGCGGGGTGGACTACGAGAACGACAACGGTTTCTATGCCGGTACCTGGATTTCCAATGTTACCTGGACAGCCACTCCTGGTTATGAGCAGGACTGGTATCTGGGCTATGGCTTTGAGGCTGGACCCGTAGGTTTGGATGTCGGTTACATCTTCTATTCCTACCCGGTTGGCACAGGTCAGGATGATTTCGGGGAGGCCTACGTCAACGTGAGCTGGCAATGGCTGACCGGTGGGCTGGCCTACAGCACCAACAAGGAAGATAGTTCCTTGGATACTGGTGACGTGTATCTGTATGTCAGCGGTGATTTCGAAGCCAGCAACGGTCTTGGATACGGTTTCACGGTAGGCCGCTATGACTTCAAAGGTGGAAGTTCCGCAGACTACAATCATGTGCGCCTCTACCTGAGCAAGAGTGACTTTACTTTGGCCTTCGATAAAAACGATACCGATGTGGCTGTCTGGGGATCTGGAAGTGATGACTATCGCTTCAGCGTCTCCTGGTCCAAGTCGTTCGACCTGTAAGTCGCTTCGGGCCTGAAGGCCGTAAAACGGCCCGCCTCCGGGCGGGCCCATCCCAACCATTCAGGAGGACCAACCATGAAGATGGTCATGGCAATCATCAAGCCCTTCAAGCTCGATGACGTGCGCGAGGCCCTGTCGGAGATCGGCGTGCAGGGCATCACCGTCACCGAGGTCAAGGGTTTCGGCCGGCAGAAGGGCCATACCGAGCTCTACCGCGGCGCCGAATACGTCGTGGATTTCCTGCCCAAGGTGAAAATCGAGGCCGTGGTCGGTGACGATCTGGCCGAGCAGGTCATCGAGGCGGTGAGCAAGGCCGCCAACACCGGCAAGATCGGCGATGGCAAGATTTTCGTGTTCAACGTCGAACAGGCCGTGCGGATCCGCACCGGCGAGACCGGCGAAGAAGCCCTGTAACCTGCGGGAAGGAGAACATTCCATGAAAAACATCAAAGCAATCGGAACGCGGGCGAGCCTGGCGGTTTCGGTCATGCTCATGCCGCTGCTGGCGCATGCCGAGGACAAACTGGACAGCGGCGACACCGCCTGGATGCTCACCGCCACCGCACTGGTGCTGTTCATGACCATTCCGGGGCTGAGCCTGTTCTATGCCGGCATGGTACGGGCCAAGAACGGCCTGTCGGTAATGATGCAGTGCTTTTCCATTACGGCCCTGATGACCGTATTGTGGATGATCGCCGGCTACAGTATCGCCTTTGGCGGCGAAGGAGCCTACTGGGGTGGCCTGGGCCAGATGTTCCTCAAGGGTATCGGGGTAGATACCCTGAGCGGCACCATTCCCACCACGGTCTTCATGACCTTCCAGATGACCTTTGCCATCATTACGCCGGCGCTGATCGTCGGCGCCTTCGCCGAACGCATGCGGTTTTCCGCGCTGTTGCTGTTCATGGCGGTCTGGCTGCTGGTGGTCTATGCTCCCATCGCCCACTGGGTCTGGGGTAGCGGCGGCTGGCTGGGCGGTAAGGGCATCCTGGACTTCGCCGGTGGCACGGTCGTGCACATCAATGCGGGCATCGCCGGTCTGGTGGCTGCGCTGGTCATCGGCAAGCGCAAGGGTTTTCCCACCACGGCCATGCCGCCGCACAGCCTGATGTTCACCGTGGTCGGCGCCGGCATGCTGTGGGTGGGCTGGTTCGGCTTCAACGCCGGTAGTGAGCTGGCCGCCGATGGCACTGCCGGCATGGCCATGGCGGTAACCCAGATTGCCACGGCCATGGCCGCCCTGGCCTGGATGTTCAGCGAATGGATCACCCACGGCAAGCCGAGCGTTCTCGGTATCGCTTCCGGTGCCGTGGCCGGCCTGGTTGCCATCACCCCGGCTTCCGGTTTCGTGGGGCCCACCGGCGCCCTGATCATCGGCCTGTCGGCCGGGGTGGGCTGTTTCCTGTTCGTCGTGAAGATCAAGCCGGCCCTGGGTATCGACGATTCGCTGGATGCCTTCGGCGTGCACGGAATCGGGGGCATCATCGGCGCCCTCCTGACCGGGGTGTTCTGTGCCCCGAGTCTCGGGGGCACCGGCTTCGGTGATGGAATCGAGAGCATTGGCCAGCAGCTCGGTGTGCAGTTTTACGGAGTTGCCGCCACCCTCATCTACACGGCGGTGGTGACCTTCGTGATTCTCAAGATCATCGATGTCATCGTTGGACTGCGCGTCAGCGAGGAAGCCGAGACCGAAGGTCTCGATCTCTCCCAGCACGACGAGCGGGCCTACAATCTCTGATACGGATTGTCAGCGTCACCGGAAAACGGGCGCCTTCGGGCGCCCGTTTTCGTATGGGGCTGGGCTGCGTCCGGTATAATGCGCCATACCCAACGGAATCCGCGCCTTGCCCGTTCTCGTCACCGATGCCATTCACGCCCTGCACCTGCAACCGCTGACCTTCACGGTCGGTGCGGCGGAGTGCGTGTGCCTGAGCGGTCCATCGGGAGCGGGCAAGAGCATCCTGTTGCGGGCCATCGCCGATCTCATTCCCCACGCGGGCGATGCCCGGCTGGACGATCGCTGGTGCAGCCGCATGACCCCGACCGAATGGCGCCGCCAGGTGGGTTACCTCCCTGCCGAGAGCTTCTGGTGGTCGGACCGGGTGGGCGATCACTTCGCCGATCCGGCCGCGGTCGAATTCGACGCGCTCGGTTTCGGTTCCGAGGTGCTCGACTGGGAGATCGGTCGCCTCTCCACCGGCGAGCGCCAGCGTCTGGCCCTGCTGCGGTTGCTGGCCAACCGGCCCCGGGCCCTGCTGCTGGACGAGCCTACCGCCAGCCTGGATCCGGACAACGTGCTGCGGGTCGAGTCGCTGCTGAGTCGCTACCGCGAACAGCACCGGGCGCCGGTTCTGTGGGTCAGTCACGATACCGCCCAGCGCGCCCGCCTCGCCCACCGGGTGCTGCACCTCGATGGCGGCCGGCTGGTGGAGGCGGCGGCATGAGTGTCGGGTTCGTTGGAAGGAACATGGAGAGCACGACGGCATCATGATCATCCATCTGAGCGCGCTGGATCTGGCGCTGGCCGCGGCGCTGGTGCTGGGGCTGGCCTGGCTCTCGGTATGGGCGCGGCTGGACGTGGCGCCGCGGCTGCTGATCGCGGCGTTGCGTACCACCGTGCAGCTGCTGCTGGTGGGGCTGGTGCTGGAAGCCCTGTTCGCCAGCGCCCGGCTGCCCTGGATCGCGCTGATGGCCCTCGTCATGCTGGCGGTGGCCGGGCGCGAGGTGATGGCCCGGCAGAAACGGCGTTTCGGCGGCGGGTGGGGCTATGCGCTGGGGACGCTGACCATGTTCGTCTCGGCTTTCACCACCACCCTCTTCGCGCTGCTGGTGATCATCGGCAACCAGCCCTGGTACGCGCCCCAGTACGCCATTCCGCTGCTGGGCATGCTGCTCGGCAATACCATGAATGGCGTGGCCCTGGCCCTCGATCGGCTCACCACCGGCGCCTGGCAGCAGCGCGGCGTGATCGAGGCCCATCTGAGCCTCGGCCACGACTGGCGCACCGCGATTGGCGACATCAGCCGCGAGAGCGCCCGGGTGGGCATGATCCCCATCATCAACGCCATGGCCGCAGCGGGCATCGTGAGCCTGCCGGGGATGATGACCGGCCAGATCCTCTCCGGCACCTCGCCCATCGAGGCGGTCAAGTACCAGATTCTGATCATGTTCCTGATCGCCGCCGGCACCGGCTTCGCGACCCTCCTGGCCAGCTGGATCGGCGCCCGCCGCCTGTTCGACGAACGCTGGCGGCTGCGGCTGGATCGCCTTCGATAATAGGGGGTGGAAGGAGACACGGAGGACAGAGGGCTCAGCGCACACAATGAACCGTGGTCTGGTTTTTGGGACTTTCATTTGGCGGGTGAGTGCCATCATGAAAATGGTGCGCTGCTGTGCGGGTGCACCCTGCCAACTCACCGAAAATCTCCGCGACCCATGCGTCTCTGCGCCCTCTGCGTTGTTTGCAGCATTTCAATCGATGCTGCCTAAGAGAGCGCCTCCCGCAGGTGCCGTTCCACGAACTCGGGCACGGCCAGGGCGGCTTCGTGGATGCGCTGGTTGTAGTAGCGGGTGGGGAAGGGCCGCGCTTCCACGTCGCGTACGCGAAAGGCGCTGAGTTCGCCGTTGCCGGCGAGGGTGGCGCTCCACCAGCCGGAGGGGTACACGGGTTGGGGGAAGTTGAGGATCTGGGTGCGGGCGAAGCCGGCGCGGCGCATCTTGCGGTGCATGTCGGTGAGCAGGTCGAGATGGTAGACGGGCGACTCGCTCTGCTGCACCAGCAGGCCGTTCTCGCCCAGGGCGCGGCGGCAGTGGCGGTAGAAGTCTTCGGTGAACAGCACTTCGCCGGGGCCGATGGGATCGGTGCTGTCGACGATGATCACGTCGAGGGAGTCGTCCGGGGCATCGGCCACCCACTGGATGCCGTCGGCGAAGTGCAGGCGGGCGCGGGGATCGTCGTTGGCCTCGCACAGTTCGGGAAAGTGAATCTCTGAAAGGCGCGTCACGCGCTCGTCGATGTCCACCTGTTCCACGCATTCCACGTCGGGATGGCGCAGCACCTCGCGCAGGGTGCCGCAGTCGCCGCCGCCGACGATCAGCACCCGCTTCGGCGCCGGGTGGGTGAACAGCACCGGGTGGCTCATCATCTCATGGTAGAGAAAGTTGTCGCGGCTCGAGAGCATGATGAAGCCGTCGATCACCATCAGGTTGCCGAAATCGGTGGTCTCGTAGATTTCGATCTTCTGGAACGGCGTCTGCTCCTCGTGCAGCTTGCCGCGGATCTTCAGCGAGAAGGCCGAGCCGGCCTCCTCGCACAGTTCGGTAAACCAGTTGCGGTCGAGCATGTTTCCGTTACCCAGGGCGGTTCGTCGTGCCGGCAAAGATACAGGATTCAGGGTGGCCGGGGGAAGCCGCGGCCGCCTTGTACCTTTTCTCTCGTATCCTGTATCTTGCCCTCCATGAACGGGGAGTGGAACATCGCGCAGGCCCGCCGGCTGTACAACATCACCGGCTGGGGCGAAGGCTATTTCGACATCAACGTGGCCGGCCACGTGATCGTGCGTCCGCGTCGCGCTGCCGGGCCGGCCATCGATCTCGTCGAGGTGGCCCGGCGGCTGCCGCAGATGCACCTGAGCCTGCCGGTGCTGCTGCGTTTCACCGACATCCTCCACGATCGCATCGACACCCTGTGCGGTGCCTTCGAAGCGGCGATGGTCGAGCAGGATTACCGCGGCGGCTACACGGCCGTCTATCCCGTCAAGGTCAACCAGCAGCACAGCGTGGTGCAGGAGATCGTGCGCCACGGGGGTGAGCGGGTGGGGCTGGAGGCGGGCAGCAAGCCGGAGTTGATGGCGGTGCTGGGGATTGCCCGGCCGGGCAGCCTGGTGGTGTGCAACGGCTACAAGGATCGCCAATACCTGCGCCTGGCGCTGCTCGGCGGGCAACTGGGGCACGAGGTCTTCATCGTCATCGAGAAACGCTCGGAACTGGACGATCTGCTGGCAGAGGCCGACGCGCTGGGCCTGCCGCCGCGCCTGGGCCTGCGGGTGCGCCTGGCCTCGGCAGGGGCCGGAAAGTGGCAGAACACCGGTGGCGAGAAGTCCAAGTTCGGCCTCTCGGCCGCGCAGGTGCTGGAGGCGGTCGAGCGCCTGCGCGCCGCCGGGCGGCTGGATGCCCTGCGCATGCTGCACTTCCACCTGGGTTCGCAACTGGTGAATATCCGCGACATCCAGCGGGGCATGCAGGAGTGTGCGCGCCTCTACGCCGAGCTGCGGGCCCTGGGCGCGCCCGTCGAGGTGGTGGACGTGGGCGGCGGCCTGGGAGTGGATTACGAAGGCACCCGCTCGCGCCATGCCTGCTCCATGAACTATTCGGTGGAAGGCTACGCCCACAACATCGTGCGGGCGCTGGCCGAGATCTGCGCCGACACCGGGCTGCCCCATCCCCGCATCGTCAGCGAGTCCGGCCGTGCCCTCACCGCCCATCATGCGGTGCTGGTGAGCGACGTGATCGACAGCGAGACGATCCCGTCTGCGTCCGGGGCGAGCGCGCCGCCGCCGGAGGCGCCCCGCGTGCTGGCCGATCTGTGGGCCGAATACCAGCGTCTGGAAACGGCACCCGGCCCGGCCGCCGCCGTGGAAATCTGGCACGATGCCCGCCACTTCATGCAGGAGGCCCAGGATCAGTTCCGCCACGGCCTGCTCGACCTGTCCCAGCGGGCACAGGCCGAGGCGCTGCACGTGGCCATTGGCCGCCAGGTGCAGGCCATCCTGCGCCACGGCCACCGGCGCGATGCCGACGTGCTGGCGGCCATCGACGAGAAGCTGGCCGACAAGTATTTCGTCAACTTCTCTCTGTTCCAGTCCATGCCCGACGTGTGGGCCATCGAGCAGATCTTCCCGGTGCTGCCCCTGCACCGGCTGGACGAGGAACCGGAACGCCGCGCGGTGCTGGAGGATATCACCTGCGATTCGGACGGGCGGATCGATGCCTACGTGGAGGGCGAGGGCCTGGAGGCCAGCCTGCCGGTACACGCGCTGAGCCCCGGCGAGCCCTATCTGCTGGGCTTCTTCCTGCTCGGCGCCTACCAGGAGATCCTCGGCGACATCCACAACCTGTTCGGCGATACCGACTCGGTACACGTGGTGCTCGACGGTGAGGGCGGCTGGCGCCTGGAGCAGCCTCTGCAGGGCGACACGGTGGACACGGTGCTGCGCTATGTGCACTTTCAGCCCGATGCCCTGCGCGAGGCCTATCGAAGCCGTCTGGCGGAAGCGGATCTGCCCGCCGAACGGCGCGATCACATCCTGGCCCTGCTCGAGCGGGGCCTGTACGGTTATACCTATCTGGACAAGCAACGCGAAACGAGGTGAGCCATGGATCAGATCCTGGTGGAACACAACCCTTCCGGCGCCAAGCTGGAGGTGATGGGCGTCTACGACTGGCCCATCTGGACCAAGGAGGTTTCGACCTTCCCCTGGAGCTACGATCAGCAGGAGACCTGCTATCTGCTGGAAGGCGACGTCACGGTCACGCCCGAGGGCGGCGAGCCGGTGCGCTTCGGCGCGGGAGACCTGGTGATTTTTCCCAAGGGCATGCGCTGTACCTGGGAGATCCACGAAGCGGTGCGCAAGCATTACCAGTTCGGCTGAGAAAAGCATAAAAAAACCCCGCCGAATGGCGGGGCATAACCGATCGATGACATCCTGTCACGTTATCGTTCGCATGGCCGTGATCAGAACTTGTAGATGAAGCCCAGCGAGATGGCGCTGGGGCTGCGGCCGTAGTCGGTTTTGACCTCGTCACCATGCCCGCCGTCCACGGCCTGGAACTTGGCGTTGGTGTCGTTGTCGGTGGCGCCATAGGCCAGATAGACCTGAGCCTTCTTGTCGAGCTTGTGGAAGACCCCCAGGCCGATCTTGCTGGCGCCGGTCTCGGTGGTATTGTCGGCATCGCCCACCACCAGATATTGTGCCCGCAGGTCGGTCTTGCCGGCGAATTTCCACTTCCAGTTGACGCCGTAGGCCGAGCGCTTCCACTGGTTGACGGTGTCGGAGTTGATGTCTTCGTAGATGGCGCCGAGCCGATGGCTGCCCAGCTTGAAGGTGGCGGCCAGCCGGTAGGCAGAGCCATCGGCGATGTGGCTGTGCTGCTTCCAGTGCTCGTAGCCGCCCGAGAGCTTCACGCCACCAACCTTGTACCACAGGCCGAAGCCGTACATGGAAGTATCGTTGTCGTCCACATTACCCGGCGTGCCGTTTTCCGGATCCACGGCATACATGGCCTGGACCTTGAGCGACTTGTTCTTGAACTGGTACATCAGCATGTTCTTGACGCGTTCGTTGAGCTGGTTGCCGTTGATGTAGCCGGCACCCAGAATGGAACGGCGCTCGCCGACGCTGTCACCGAACAGCCCCCACTTGGAGGCCACGGTCTTGAACGGCGTGTCATGGATGCCCACGACGAATTCGCTGCCCCCGCCGAAGGCCAGGCCGGCGAAGGTGTTGCGGTTGCCGAACTGACCCTTGTTGTGATCGTCCATGGCCACTTCCTGTTCGATCTGCCAGACGATCTTCATGCCGTTCTCCAGCGGCAGCTTGCCCTTGAAGCCCAGGCGGGAGGAGTTGCTGGAGATGCTCAGGCCATCGTTGCTGATGGTGGGATCATCCCGGTTGCTGTTGTCGATGGACAGATGCAGCTTGCCGTAGATTTCGAGCTTGTCGCCGGCAACCTGCACGGCGCTGGCGGCGAAAGGCGTGGCCAGTGACGAAGCGACGGCGAGCGCGATCAGACGTTTCTTCATTTCGTAAATCCCCTGATGAGACATGTTGTTGTGTAGCCACAAGCGTGGCGTGTTTGACGCGGGAGGGATTCTCGCTGCTGAACGTGACACCCACTTGATGGAAGCATGACGGTTTGGTGACAGGGAGGCCGGCGGGATTGTCTGATGGAGAAAGGGCCGGCGCGGGTCAGCCCGACTTGTGCATTGCGAAGCTGCCGACGAGAAAGAAAAAACCCCGCCGAAGCGGGGTCAGGGGTTCAGGTGGCGTCCATGCCGATGGTTTTCTTCGTGTATCGTCTGCGTCTCAGTGATCATCCCTTGCGTGGCGATGGCGCCGGTCGTCGAGGCGGCTGGCCCGGGCCATCACGTGATAGATCACGTTCTGCTCCATCACGCCGTGCATCAGCCAGGCACCGGGGCCCGCGGCGTAGATGGCCACGTCTTCCGCCGAGTGGGTCTCCGAGCCGCGTGGCACGAGGGCTTCCTGGTGAAAGCCTTCGTCTTCGGTGTCGATGGCCGAGAGATCCGCCACCCGGCCGGCGGCGACGGGTTCCCGGTAGCGGGTGTCGCCGCCACGCTCGAGCATGGCGAAGCCGCGGCCATTGGCATAGCTCAGGGTGGTGTAGGGCATGCCGTCGGCAGCGCGCTCGTACTCGCCCTTGGGCTCGCCGCGGCTGTCGTTGCCCACCACCTTGCCGAGGATGGGGTTGCCACGGGTCGGATAGCCGGCGATGGTGAACACGTGGCTGTGATCGGCGGTGACGATGATCAGGGTCTCTTTCCGATCCACCTTCGCCAGCGCGGTCTTCACCGCTTCGGCCAGCTCGATGGTGTCGGTCAGCGCCCGGTAGGCGTTGCCCGCGTGGTGGGCGTGGTCGATGCGCCCGGCTTCCACCATCAGGAAGTAGCCCTTGCGGTTGCGCTGCAGGAGATCGATGGCCTTGCCGGTCATCTCGGCCAGGGAGGGCTCCCCGCCGGTGTCCTGTTCCCGATCGGCTTCATATTTCATGTGTGAGCGGTCGAACAGGCCGAGCAGGTGGTGCACCTCGCGCGGATCGATGGCATCGAACTGCGCCTTGTTCCAGACGAAGGCGGCCTGATCGAAATGCTGCACCCATTCCTTGGTCAGATTGCGGCCGTCGTCCCGCTCGCCGTGCTTGCCGGCGTCCTCCGGATCGGCCAGATCGCGCGGCCAGAAGCTGCGCCGGCCGCCGCCCAGGGCCACTTCGATGCCGTCCCCGTAGGGGAACTCGATGAGCTGGCGGGCGATGTCCTTGCAGCCGTTGGCCCTGGCTTCCTCGGTCAGATCGTGGTCGTCTTCCCAGTTGCGCTCGGGCGTGTGGGCGTAGGTCGCTGCGGGCGTGGCATGGGTGAGCCGGGCGGTGGTGACCACGCCGGTGGCCTTGCCGGCCATCTCGGCCTGCTCGAGGAAGGTGACGAGCTCCTTGCCGCGGCTGGAGGCGCAGTCCCCGCGATACACGGTCTGATCCACGCCGATGACGCCGGCCTTGGTCTTCACGCCGGTCATCATGGCGGTCATGGTCCCGGCCGAGTCGGGCGTCTGCTGGTTGGTG
>Ga0256841_1000201_pt1 | contig 66374 bp, 51 predicted proteins | sample 356308metaG_FD_185971 | JGI IMG/M metagenome (GOLD analysis project Ga0256841, IMG submission 185971) | Hydrothermal vent microbial communities from Mid Atlantic Ridge, Atlantic Ocean - 356-308 | ecosystem: Environmental > Aquatic > Marine > Hydrothermal vents | place: Atlantic Ocean: Mid... | reverse complement strand
ACCAGTCTCCTTCACGGGATCTTTGCCCCACGTTTATGATACAGCCTTAAGCCTCTTCCGCTCCGCTCAGGTATTTACATATCTGAACGATGCGTTTCAACCAACTGTATATTCATGTCGTCTCCTTCTTTACCATTCCAATCAATTTTTGTAATATTATTTCTTCTATGGAAATTTTTTGTATTTTCAATTACAAATTGCTTAATTCTTCTAAAAAACGAATCATAGCTGGAAGGTTTTTCATTAAGTATTTTTTCATAAAATCTTGTTGAAATAGACTCATATAAATATATTCCAAAATATTTAACTAAAACTTCATCTAAATATAAATTATCTTTGGAATTCAAAAATTGTTCGAGTTCGTCAATGTCATCAACGTTTTTTGTAATATCTTCCAAAATTTGTCTTGTAGCTGTTCTAGCTGCAGTATCATCCAAAGTAACAGATTCTTCGGTTAAATAAGTTGTAAGAAAATCGATAACCTCTTTTATAGTTTTCCCTTCAAGTACTCCTATACCTGCGTCTAATAAAGTTTTTTCTATTCCTTTTTGGTATGCATCTGAAAAGAAACTACCAATTCTACCAGCAGTTTTTACTCCAGCCTTTCCATGTACAGCGCTTTGTCCCTTGATGATTTTTTGTTTGCCTCCAGCATGATCAATGAATTTGTTTATTACTTTCAAAAGTTGATGATTGGATGGTGTTGGATTCCTCGAAATCCTGCTAATGTATGCCGAAAGAGTGCCCAAGGATGGGTTACTTTTTGATGTCGGTTTATAACTTTTGGAAGTTCCCATATTATGTTTCCTTAAAATATTTTTGAACGGTCTTGCCGAACTCTGTTTTTTTCTGTTGCTGTTTTTTCAAGAATGATTTTATTTCTTTAAATTCTATAGCTAATTCTTCTAATCCATAATAAGCAGCGGGTGGTATTTTTTCATCTTCAATTTTATTTAGTATATCATTATATGGTTTTATTTTACTTCTAAATTCTTTAACCAATAGATTGCAAATAGTGTAGTTTCTTTCGTTTTCACTATCGTCCAAAAGATTTCTACATAATAAATCAAATAACGTATTAAACTCGTTTGGCATTAGTTTCTTTACTTCTTCTTTAATTATTTTATCTAAGACATAATCTGAAGGATAATTCTTTATTTTTTCAAAGAGCTCTCTTACATAAGGTGATATTAAACTGCTTCCCTTAATTGTATCAGAAAGTTTATCTCTTGAGATCCAAAAATAATCTCTTAAATCAACATCCGAAAGATATGGTGGGGTTTTTAACCAGTTAATTATTGATGGATTATTCCAATTTTTAAATGAATCAAAATTTTTATCTTTTGGTTTTGTCCCCTTCACAATTCTCTCTAATTCTTTAATTTCCTTGGGTTGACCTTTCTGGATTGCTTGCCAATTGTTCAATTCCTCAAAACGATTCCAATGTGAATACTCTAAAACCATTAGCTTTGTTAATATTTCGTCTTTAATTGTTTTTATTTTTGCTACTGATGCAAGTTTTTTTCTAATAAGGTATTTATTGAGAAATCTTTTAATTTGTCTCGGATTTCCTTTTAAACCTTCTGTGATTACTTCAGATATTCTGGCAATAGCTTTTATTTGATTCTCTAAATCAGTTTTTAATTTTATGTCCGAAATGCTTTTAATATTACCAAGGCCAAATACAGAATATCTGTCTTCTTTTCTAACTTTATTAAATTCTGATAAAATAGTATCGAATTCTTCTAGTTCAAGTTCTTTCTGACAAAGCAAAAGAGTTATATATGTTTCGACTTCAGAATCTGAAAGCTTTGGAAGTTCATAAGGTATTTGTATAAGTTTCTCTAAATAGTCATTTATTAGCTTTTCACTACTTTCAATATCATTTACGTCATATAACTCCTTATATCTAATCTTAATTGCATTGCTAACGATTCTCCTGTCAGCCCCAATAATAAAGGCAGTTTTACTAACATTCAAAAAGAGTTTAATAGCTTCAAGATTCTCGATTATTCGCTCTGGTGAACATCTGTCCAAATCATCAATCATAACAATTAAACTATCTATCCGCGATACTTGAATTAGTTCTTCAAATTTTATCCGAAATTCTCTAACGAGTTGTGTTTTTGCTTCTAAGTCACTATCTCTTTTAATAAAATCTTTAAATATCTCTGATGTTTTCCCATGCTTTATTAATTCAGTTAATTTATCAGGATTTTCTTTGTATTCATTAAGTTTATTTATGATAAATGGTACCAATGTAGCGCCACCAGACAGGTATCCAGACAATAAGGGTAAAGCTAAATTTTTAAATCCGAAACCAGCTAATCTCATCCAGTTTACGGATTTTAATAATTCAGTAGCCTTTTCCCCTATTTTGTCTTTTATTTTTGAGTCCTCACTGAGCTTATTTAATATTGAATCTATTAAAGCTGCCTTAGCATCATCGTAACCTTCGAAAAGCCAACCATTGAAAAATAAAACAATTGTATTCTTATTATTTTCCGTTAAATCATTTTCCAACATTTTCATCAAACTACTTTTACCACTGCCCCAGTCTCCAAAAATACCTATTGTTATGGGCAATAATTGGGAATCCGTAACTATTTCCTTTATTAAATCAGCATGCACTTTGTATCCCAATAAATCTGTAGTCGTTTCATTATCAGACCACATATCATTCTCCAAACTGTTTGGGTATTTTATAAATATTATTTATAAAAACCTTTATTTAGCTATTTCAACTTTATCCGTATACTATTTTCCTCTTTATTCTTTTTCAACTCTTCGATCATAGCAAAAAAGTTTTTTCGTAAATCTTCAATGGTTGTCATTTCCTGATTGGGAAACAGCCGGCCAATCAGCGTTTCTCTGTCGACCTCCACCACATCAATCTCTTTAAACAATTTGTTGACGGTCTGCACCATTTGCATAGTAAGCAGTTCCGGCAGTTTTTGTTCGTTTAAGATTGTTTCGATGAGATGCTTTTCGTGTTCGCTATCTAAATACCGGATGTTATCGCGATAAGCGCGTATCTCATTGATAATAATCTTTTCATAGGAATTATACAGTTCTTCCAGATCATCTTCAATACGATTTAGCGTTTCCGAAATGGCGGCATATTTGCCTGATTGGGAAGGAAATGAACAGCGCGGGCAGCGCACGGTATTTTGCAGATTGTCTTCTAAATTGTGATTTGTACATTGGTATTGCCTCAAATCGTTCCAGTCCAAAACCATCTGCTCAAAGCGGGCGCTGCTGATGCAGGCCAGTTGATTCAGCAAAGTTATTTTTTTAAACAACTCCCCTTGGCGAATGTCGTTCAGGGCGTCCCAGTTAACTTTTTTACCCACATATTTTTCATGCGCCGGCAGATAAAAATCATAGATGTAACTTTTTTTGAATTGTTGGATCTTGCCGCGGATGGGATGACGCTGCGCCCGACCCGTAAAAGCGGAAAAATCGCCGCAAATACGTTTGACCTCATCCCGAAAATCTGCCAACGCTTTCAATTTTTGCTCATCGGTTACTAAAAGCGCATTTTCTTTTAACAATTGCAGAGCATCGTCCATGTAAAGAATGGCTTCGTGAATCAGCGATTCGTATTCCTGCAAGGCCTCCGACAAATTAGCCATATCATTTAAAGCGATGGTTAATTTGGGCAGTTTATCGCTGAAGAATTCGATATTGCCGAATTGCTGATGGTTGGCGATATTCAGCTTCTCCCATTCCAGTTCTTTAACAGCATTGAACGCGCCGCGCACAGCTTGCATATCCAGAAAAATCTGCTGTCGTCTGGAAAGGCTTTCGACGGTTTGTTCCAGCGCCTGTACATCCTGCAGGATTTGATTGACTCTTTCCTTATATTCTCTAAAGGCCGTCAGGCGTTCTTTTTCCAAGGTGATTTTATTGCCGGTGAGTCCCAGGGCGTTTAAAAGCCGGGCGGCAAAATCATAGGAATAATTTTCCTGCAAACGGGCATAGGCGATGGTTTCAAACGCGGCCAATGATCTTACTTTTTCCCGGATATTGTTGATGTCTATACGGTCGCCGCCTTTGGCCTGTAAATATATTTTTCCTAAAACCGTCATGACCACAAGAATCAGATAAACGACTTCCGCTTCCAGACCGTAATGGGATTGTCGCAAAGGTCGGACAATATCTTTTTCGATATCGGTAACCTGTTTAGGCTTCTTTTTCAGAATGTCCAAAATGGCCAGGGCTATTTTGGAATGGGACAGGTCGGGGTAGTTTTGCGCATCGAGCAAATCCAGGCTCTGCAAAAAGAGCTGAGTGTTGCGGCCGAGAGCGGTAAAATCGCCGCGAACCAGGTCGCCGGCAATTGAACTGAGCGATTGCTCGATGTTCCTGGCGGATAACTGAATCGGATAATTCGGATGCAAAGGATATTGTTCATTGAACATATGGTCCAACAAAGCCGGTTTTAATTCTTCCACAATTTCCGGGATGCTGCCTTTATCGCGTCCAATCACTTTTTTGATATGGTATAGTTTTTGGTTCATGGTGCATTCGGCATAATTTAACAGCAGCTTTGAAAGCCGGTACTTAAACCCGGTTTGCGGCGGGTTGACCGAAGTGTCGCCGTTAATGCGTTTTTCCAGCTTTTTGGCCATCACCTGTTTCTGAAATCCGCTGTTAATAAGCTGTTTAATGGCCACAATTTCTTTCAACAATTCGATATTTTCGACACCCTCGAGATGCAATTGGATGACCAGATTGTTTTTGGCCGGCTCCGCTTTGAAATTTTGCACAAAAGGCGAAACGAAAACAACGGCGTAATCGCGCGGCGGCAAAGCCGAATGCTTGTAACCTTTTCTGGCAAAAAGCACATATCCGGGACGAAATGATTTGACCGATTTCCAGAGACATTCATCCTCAAATACGTCGGGGCTGCCGTTAAAATAATCCAATTCAAGCATATCTTTTAGCTGGACAAAAAGCTCATATTCCAATTCGTCGTCGGATACGGCGGCGGCCTTTTGTTCGATTTTTTGTTCGGGATCGACGCCGGTTTTGGCATCAAAGCGGAAATATTCGACTCCGCTGTTTCGATCTTTTTGTATCTTTATGTATTCGCCTTCGGTGACTTCGCGTATCTTTTTAACGATCAGGGCGATGTTATCCGCGGCGCTGAAATTTTTATTTTTCGGCAGCAGCATTAAATGATTGGCCATTTCCTGCGCCGTAGCGCCTCGTTCCCGCTTGTTCCACAAAGAATAGACGGCCAGCCCTTTCACTATTTTGAGCGCATCGCCCTTATATTTAGACTCCAGCAAGCTGATTTTTTGCTTCAGCACATCCATAGCTTTGGATAGTTCGTAAATTTCTTCAAGATTGCGCTTGTTAGGGTTGTTTTCCAGTAAGTCGTAAATCCTGTCAAAAGTTATGAAACGGGGAAACGGCTGATTGAGAATATTTTTAATTTCAGACATGGCAAATTGAATGACGCCGCGTTTTTCAAAATAGGGCAGATCGCTGAACAATTCTATGAGGAAAGGCGTCAAGGGGAACAAATCCACATAGTCGTCTATATTCCGGCCGACGTCATCAATTTTTTCGGCAAATGGTTTAAATTTATCTTCCAACGTATGTTTTTGTTCGTTGGATTTCGGCACGATCCTTTCGGAAATCACCTTTTTGACATCTTCTTTATGAATAATGATATTCTGAAAACGCTCCCCCACGCGTCCGATTTCCGCGGCAACGTCTTTGAATTTGAGGCTGGTGAAAACATCTTCCTGCATGGACCCGACAAACATAAAGTCCTGATCCTGGCAGACCTGACCTATAACGCGTAGGAATTGTAAATCGGCTTTCATATCCTGTTTTTGTTTGGTGGCCAGAAAGTCCGAAATTTCATCTATTACCACCAACAGCCCGGCGGAAGGCTCTTTTTGTTTAACCGTTTCGATGATCCTGATGATATTGTCTTTGTCATCAAAATCCTTTTGCTCGTCAAAGACGGGAATGGCTATGCCGTATTTTTCGGACAACTGTTTGCGGACTTTGCCGTAAAACCAGCGTTTCAAAGGTACCTGGGCGGCGCCCAGTTCAAACTGTACCGTATAAAATTTTCGGTTTAACTGTTTTACTTTCTGCTGAATATTTTTGTTGGAAACCACCTCCGCCAACTGCGGTTTTTCGACCAAACTCACCAGGAATCCTACCAAATGCGATTTACCGCTGCCATAATTGCCGATTACCGTGCGGGCCTTGTGGACGGGTTTTTCCAGATCGTCAAAAAAATCGGCAATTTGCCTTTCCAATGATTCCGATATGATATAGCTGCCGATAAGCTCTTTTCTTTTGTCATCCTCCACAAGATCGGAATCAATATCCACGACGTCTTTAATTTGATGGAATCGGAATAGGGCGCCGATGCCTTGGCCTTTTTTAGGCGTTCCGGAAAATTCGGTTTGACGTTCCGCCACCATTAATACGTTCATTTCATTAATATCATCTATATTTACCATTACTATATCATTGATTTCCTGATCATAATAATCTGCTTTTCCCAACTCGCTATAATAGAGTCTGGAACCTAATTTTTTTTCATCTTCCAAAAAGAGAACGCAGTTTTTGTTACGAGAATTATACTTAAAAGCGCCGACAGGGGAAATTTTCGTAAACAAATCATGGTATAGAATGCTGGCATTGGTCAAAATGATATTGTTCGGTTTAGATTGGAACCAATCTTTTATCCTCACGCCAAGCTCAATATCGGCCTCTTGTTTATTCCTCTCAAGCTCTTTGCGTATATCCAATAATTCCGCTTCCACATCCACTAAAGTCCAGCCCGCTTTTTTTAATGCTTTAATAATGCTCTTCTTTTTAGCGTCATTTTTACCAACAATCGCCAGCAGTTTAAATCTTAAAGCGTCTGCTTGGACTAACATTTTTTTTAGACCAGTTGCCATAATAACTCCATAAGTCTATATATCTTACAAGAAATATGTGTTTTTTAATTGACATAATGAAATTAATTTTTTTTGGCGCTTTCATATATCCCAAAGAAATCTAATAAAACGCATTTAAGTTAACTAAACATTTAATAATGTGCTAAAAAATATGATCGTGTTCTGGATTGCTGCCAAAGAATAAAGGACAAACCCTCTATCTAGTAAGAGTTATAAATACAGTCCATTTTTATAACCAAAGCGGTCAGCTTAAATTCGGCCTGCTATAGCCAATCGGCGGCTACCGAATCCATGATACGTTGAATTAGCTGCCGGTTGGCCCGTTCAATTTCCTCTTTTCTGGGGATCGGGTCATATGCAGGCAAACGGTCGTGCAGATACTCCGGGAGGGGTTTACCAATCTTTTTCTGCCAGCGTTGACGCCACTCCGCGGGCAATCGATCCGGTAATTCCCAACCGTGCAAAACGTAATACAAAATAGCCCAAATACGAACCGTAGCCGCCATAGCATAACCCCCGCCCAGGGTAAAGAGGATTCTGCCTTTACAACTCTGATCGGCCATTTCAATGATTTTATGAAATAGCCGTTCGTAGTCATAGGTCGTCAATAAAAGATCGGCCAAAGGATCGGAAAAATGGGCATCGGCACCGGCCTGTACAACCAGCACATCGGGGCGGAACCAGGACAGAGCCGGTTCGACCACTCCTTCAACGACTTTTAGATAGGAAGTCCCTTCTGTAAACGGTTCCAGAGGAATATTCAGTTTCAGCGCCCGCCCCATGCCCCGGCCCAGCTCATGGATCCATCCCGTACCCGGAAACAAATACTCCCCCGATTCATGCAGGGATATGGTCATTACTTTATCATTGGAATAGAACATTTCCTGTACGCCGTCTCCATGGTGCACATCAATATCCAGATAAGCCACGTGCCAGCCGAACTTGGTAAACTTTTTTATGGCCAGAGCCAGGTCGTTGTATAAGCAGAAACCGGCCGCAAGGCCGGGATGCGCGTGATGAAAACCTCCTCCCAGTTGCAAGACCTTTTTAGTTTGATCTTCCATCAGGAGTTTGGCTCCCAGCACGGTACCCCCTACCTGAAAAAGAGCACCTTCCGCCATTCCCTCTTTAATCGGGTTATCGGCTGTTCCCAGGCCATAATGTTCGGCATGCGCTATTTTTTTCCCGGCACTCGCCTCCTGAATAATTTGAATGTATTGGGGATCGTGAATTTCCAACAACATTTCCTGAGTCGCGGCTAAGGGCTCTAAAAAATCAACTTGTACTTCATAGGTATGAAGCAAATCGAGAAGCATGGCCACCCGCAACGGACTAAAAGGATGCTCCGGACCTAAATCATAGGCCTGATATTTGGGATGATAGATTACTCTGCACATGAGATATGAGGCGGCCACAGCACTTCAAAGCCTGCATCGCAGATTGCAGCGGCCAATGTTCTTATTTCCATAGTATTCACCCGAAGCACCAATCGCGCTTGATCTTCGGCCTCGGGATAGGTTAAGATTGAATGTATATTTACCTTACGGTCCGAGAGTAGTTGGGCCAGTCTGGCCAGTTCGCCGGGTTTATCGGACATGCGGATATCCAACCGTCCCGAGGGTCGTTTTACACCGGTCAGACGCATCATGGCGTCCAGCATGTCAGCCGCGGTAACAATACCCACGACCCGAAATTCGTCTTCCACCGGCAGACAACCGATCTTCAGCTCGCGCATGGTTTGGGTGGCAATTTCAATAGGATCATTCGGGTGGGCAGTCTGCACGGGATGGCTCATAATATTTTTGACTTCCGCATCCGGTTCAAAAGGTCGTTTGGCCAAACGACTGGTGGCCAGACGAAGGTCCCGGTCGGTCACGATGCCTACCAACCTGTCCTTTTCCACGACCGGCAGATGGCGTATACCCTTCTCCTGCATTAAGGCATAGGCATCGCATAATGTTGTTTCCGGAGAAATAGTTATGGGATCCGGATGCATGACTTCCTCAATCAACATGTAAAGTGCCTTTCAAATTATTCATCCTAAAAAGACGGATTAATATTCCGGACGTTTCGCTCCTCCGGGTATAATCCATATGGCAGGAGTTGCCAATACAAGCGGTTTGTCAGACTGAACGGCCTGCAGTTTCAACTTCCATAGCCATGGTAATTCTTCGATCATCTGAGACAATCTGCCTAATATTTGTTTGATCCCTTGCTCATTATCCATTTTAAGAATAGCGAGTACTTCTTCAATATCCCGATCCATCAGCGGCGTTACCCGCAGCAGGGAATGATGTTTTGCTGCTTTGATTTCCAGAAGAGGACCGAATAAACGATCCGGCCGAATATGGACAGAGAGGATATGATCTTCCTTAGGTTCCTCCTCCGAAACATTTATTCCAAAATAGCTTAAAATAGCTTGCACATTCTTATCCGGAACTTTAACACCATCCTGAACGGTTTTTATTTTATCCAGAATCTTTTGCACTTCTTTGCGTGCCTTATCTGCGTTTACATCTTCATACCAGACCAATTTACCGACGGGTTTGCTGCGGTACTGAGCATATCGAACTACTTTACTGAGGGCGCGGGGCGCAGATTCGGGAAAACGAAAGGCGGGAAACATGCGCTCTTCTCCCGGCTGACCCGATTCTTCCACTAAAGAGATGGAGCCGCTGGCACCCATTAAGCAGAGTAAAACCGGTTTGGAGGTACCGCTCTGTTGCTCTGCCCAATGGACTCCTTTACGTATTGCCGAGGCCATCGGATCGGGCCCGCAATGACCGACACAAGCATAGCCTACTAAAAGAGCATCCACTTCGGTATGAAGCAGGGATTCTCTGACAGCCGCTTCATATTTTTCCGGGGAGGTAAAAGCTCCCAAATTAATCAATCCCGTCCCTGAGATTATGAGTCCGTTCGATTCACAGGCATCGGCAAATAAAGTCGCCATACCGGCGGAATTAGCCACAATAGCTACCCGGTTGCCTTTCGGCAAGGGTTGGTGGGCTAAGACCACCGCCGCATCGAACAGTTCATCCAAAGTTTCGGCTAGGATGATGCCCGTTTGCTGAAACAGAGCCTCCACTTCGGCCGTACCACCGGTGGGAATACCTGCCTTGGCTTCCGCGGTCTGCTTACCGGCCTGACTACGGGCGCTCTTGACACACAAGATAGGCTTTTTATGGGACATGCGGCGGGCAATACGCACGAATCTTCGCGGGTTACCGAATGCTTCCAGATAAAGAATAGCCATTTGGGTTTGAGAGTCTTCTTCCCAATATTGTAACAGATCATTTCCAGAGACATCCGCCCGGTTTCCGGCCGAAACAAAGCTGGAGAACCCAATTCCTTTCTCTTCGGCATAATCCAGAATTACCAGGCCCAGTGCTGCAGAATGTGAGAAGAATCCGGCCGGTCCCCTTTTCGCCATGACAGGAGCCAGACTGGCATTTAAGCGAATTTCGGGATCTGTATTCATCAAACCGAGACAACTGGGACCTAAGAGTCGTACACCATGAGCACGGACCAGCTCTACCAATTTTTTCTGTCGTTCGGCTCCTTCCGTTCCGGCTTCGGCAAAACCCGCACTTACAACAAGAAGTCCCTTGGCTCCGGCCTGAATGCAATCTTCGGCTACTTTGAATACGGATTCTGCCGGAACGGAAACAACCGCCAGATCGATCGGCTCCGGTAAATCCCGAATCGAGGCGTACGCTTTTACACCATTCACCGAATCAGCCTGAGGATTAATCGGGTAGATGGTACCCGTAAAACCATTATGCAATAAATTACGAAAAACCATATTACCAATGGAGGTCGTATCTCGGGAAGCTCCCACCACGGCAATAATTTTAGGTCTCATGAGTGGGATCAGGGAGTTGGCTACGGCAATGCGCTCCCGCAGATCCGCCCGTTCCCACAGGGCGGCGGCTCCGTTCACCGGTAGTTCAATATGAACATTACCCGCTTCCCATACCTGATGGCTGGCAAATCCGGAAGCTTTAAAAACATTAATCATAGGTTGATTTTCCGGCAAAACCTCGGCTTCCAGGTCCACAAAACCATTGGCGGCTGCCAGGCCGGCCAACCGTTCCAGAAGTAAGGTGCTAATGCCCCGTCCCTGGTAAGCATCTTCTACGAGGAAAGCGACTTCTGCAGAACGACCGTTACCCATGCCGATATAATTGCCCAATCCTATTACACGGGCATTTTTATCTTCCCCGATTATAGCTAATAAACACCCGGATTCCTTAAAGTCGCCGTTACACAGGCTTTCGATAACGGATTTCGGTACCTGGGAGACCGAAGCCATGAAACGCATACGCAAACTTTCCTGAGAGAGGCGTCCCATAAAAGATTCTACCAACGGAATATCATCCGGAGTGGCTGGTTTAAGCAAAACTCCCTGACCATCTTTTAACAGAACGTATTCGCGATAGGCAAGGCCTTCTGGTATGATCCTGAACATGTAAGTCCTTTAACATATATTAGAATAGCGGAACCTTCTGGTCTATGGAATCGAATCTTTTATAAATATACTGAAACAAGGCAGGACTCACAACAAAAAAAGGTTCCCGATAAACGGGAACCTGTGTTGCAACCTGGCATCAGGCCATCTTTTGAATTTCCTCCACAACCTGTGGATTGGCCAGGGTCATTACGTCACCCGTATCCTGTTTGTTGGCAATAGCCGCCAGAACCCGACGCATGATTTTACCGGAACGTGTTTTAGGCATATCCGGTACTATCCAAACTCTGCCGGGTTTGGCGATGGGACCGATTTCCTTCGCCAAAGTATCGGTGACCTTTTGTTCCAGTTCCTTACTGGCCTTAATGCCCGGCTTAAGGGAAACAAAAATATGAGGAATCTTTCCCTTAATCGGATCAGCTACGGGAACAACAGCCGCTTCACCTATCTCTTCCACCATAAGAGCCGCAGATTCCAATTCCTTGGTACCGAGACGGTGACCGGCAACATTGATCACATCATCGATGCGGCCCAGAATACGGAAGAAACCGTCCGGAGCTTCCACGGCACCGTCACCGGCAAAATAGGGCCAGTCGTGCCAATCCTTACTCTTGGGATCTTTGTTATATCGTCTGTAATACTGGTTGACAAAACGCTCATCGTCGCCCCAGATGGTCAGCATTCGACCCGGCCAGGGATTCTGAATACAGATATTCCCCGCCTTACCACTACCGGCAGGCAACGGTTTACCCTCATCGTCAAAAATAATAGGATAAATCCCCGGTACTCCGGGTCCGGCACTTCCGGGTTTCATTTTATGAATAGCCGGAACCGTGGAGCACAGAAAACCACCTGTCTCGGTTTGCCACCAGGTATCGACTATGGCAGCTTCCTTCTTGCCCACTACGTTGAAATACCACCGCCATACTTCCGGTTCGATCGGTTCACCGACCGTAGTCATGTGTTTGAAGTGGTAGTTGTATTTAGCCGGCTCATCGGGACCGACACGGCGCAGGGCACGAATAGCAGTCGGAGAGGTATGGAAGATATTTACATCCAGCTCTTCGGCCACACGCCAGGGACGGCCCGCATCCGGATGCGTCGGAACGCCTTCAAAAATAACCGATGAAGCTGCCAGAGCCAATGGACCATACACAATATAGGAATGGCCGGTGATCCAGCCGATATCGGCCATACACCAGTATACGTCTTCGGGATGAATATCCTGAATATACTTGGATGTACCGGTCACATAGGCCATATATCCACCTATGGAATGCTGGGCACCCTTCGGTTTACCGGTTGTACCGGAAGTATACATCAGAAACAACGTATCTTCGGAATTCAATTTTACCGGTTCTACCCGCTGGTGTCTGTACTTTTTCAACAGGTCATTCACAATTACATCGCGGCCTTCCACCAACGGTGTTTCCGCAGAATATTTTCCCGGATAACGTTGCCAGATTAAGACCTTCTCCACGTGCTGCCCTTCCTTCTCAGCTTCGGCCACGGCAATGTCCGCTTTCTCCTTATGATCCAGCAGCTTACCACCCCGATAATAGGCATCCGAAGTGATCAGGAATTTACTTTTTGCATCCACAATTCGATCCGCACAGGCTTTACCGGAAAACCCGGAAAAAACCTGGGAATGGATCACTCCCAGACGGGCGCATGCCAGCATGGTAATCGGCAATTCAGCAATCATAGGCATATGTAGCGTAACCGTATCACCCGCTTTTAAGCCGAGGTCCTTAAGCAGAGCCGTGAATTCATTAACACGAACATATAGTTCTTGAAAAGTGATATGTTCGATCGGTTCATCTTCCGGTTCCGGCACAAAATGCAGGGCGGCTTTGTTCTTGTATTTGGGCAGGTGGCGGTCGATACAGTTATAACTGGCATTTATTTTCCCGCCTACGAACCATTTAAAGAAGGGAGGATTGCTGGAATCAAGCGTTGTGTGCCAATATTCATACCAATCCAGCATATCGGCATATTCTTTATAGCATTCCGGGAAATTTTCCATTGCAAAACGCTTAAATATGGAATCGTCGGTAACGTTGGCCTGACCGATAAATTTAGGAGTCGGTTCAAAATATTCTTCTTCTTTCCAATGGACTGCGATCTGAGCCTCGGATACTTCATTTCCTTTTTTGTCTTCAGCCATCTATAGTCTCCTTATAGAATATTCGTTAATGTTAAATTTTAATGCCACTTTATCCGATCGGCAATACGGTTTTCCCATAAGTTTCGTTCAATACTTCTGCCAGGGCCAAATACACGGCTGACAATCCGCAGAAGATGCCTTCCCATCCGGCAATTCTTCCGATTAAAACACTACCGGTCGCATCTTTTATAGCCAGTAACCAGAACAGAATCCACAAAGTAAGAAAAACCACCTGCAACGCCTTATTATGTTTAAGAGTGGCGATCCACATCACAAAGGTAAACAGACCCCACATAAACAGATAGGCCACCATGGCTCCCGCTTCCGCACCGGGCCACCAGCCCCAGCTTTTCATTAGAAGCAGGAAAACCAGTGTTTCCCAAAACAGACCATAAGAAGAAAAAGCCGTGGTACCGAAGGTATTCCCTTTTTTCCATTCCATCCATCCGGCAAAAATTTGGGCCATTCCGCCGTAGAAGAGGCCCATGGCCAGAACCATAGTACCCAAAGCGTAAATTCCGGCATTATGTAAATTAAGCAATACGGTTGTCATTCCGAAACCGAGCAAACCAAGAGGTGCAGGATTTGCAGTTGTATCGACTAGTTGAGTGCTTTCAGACATTTGATGTCCTCCCGTTATTAGTACATCGGTTAATCATTAAATACTCAAACAAAACGATTAATAATTAGATATGTAGATATGAGGGAAATTAGGGGAAACCGTGTTCGGTTTTAATCCAGGTAACCGGTATGGCTCTTAGAATATTTTGACAATATAACGAAGATACTCGATGACGGCAGGCGAGTCGATGGCAACATTTTTTACTAAATACAGGATTACTCTCTACAACACCAGAAAGAGGATCTTCTTCCACGTGACCTTGCCCCTACTTTAAACCTAATGAAAAGAGATATCGAAAGGTGATACAGTATACTAATGTTTTCAAAATGTGTCAAGAGGGTTTTTTGATTTTTCTCATATTCCGGATATATAGATTAACAAACACGTTACGAAGAGTACGACCTGTTCCCTATGCTACATCTAAAATCGGATTAGTTCTGTTCTATGGTGACAAATGGATCGAAATTATTTTGAAAAAATATCGAATGTAGTTAGAAGAGCCCCTTTGGATTGCAAATTTTTAAGGACACCTGCTTCAAGAGAAGGGTCAACCGCTTTAATGGCATCGGTCAATAAGACTACCGGATAATCGCGCTCCAGTAGGCTTAAGACTGCAGCCTGTACACAATAATCCGTGGCGACTCCATAAACCACAACTTGTTCAGGCTGGTAATGCTGAAGATAAAGTTCGATTTTGGGATTAGAGAAGACATCAAAAGTTCGTTTTTCAAAAAGGACATGATCGCGGTTCAAATTTTCCGGATTGACCGCTTTTTCGTCATGCTCTTCCACCAAAAAAAGTTTGGGATAGGTTTCCGCTACTTTTTGCTGTCCGGGCCGGCCCTTAATACAATGAGGAGGAAATTGTTCGAATTCAGGGTCATCTACGGCATGGGCATCGGCAGAAGCCAGTACAGGAATGTGTTTTGCGATTGCATAATCACTGATGCGCTTTAAGACCGGTAACAATTGTTCGGCCTGCGGTACATACAGGGCGCCCTGCGGCATCATAAAATCGATTTGAGTGTCAATATCCAGAAATAACACAGACATGATTCACACTTCCTTATTTTCCATTTGATTTTTAAGGGAATTCAGGATGTTCATTAATTTGGAACTAATCTTTACCGGATAGGTTTCCTTTTTCGTTAGACTCAACAAGGATTGAGGTAATTGTTGAAGATGATCCGCAACGACTCGCCTCGCCTGCCTTACATCCGGAACATCAACGATGACTTTCCCCTTCCGTATATATTGCCGAATCAAAGGAAAAGCTTGATTGGAATAATCTTCATCGCTGTTGCAGATCAGGTCATGGGATACCTGTCTGTTGGCGAATCGCCAGATTTGTTTTCTTCCGGGTAAGGTTACTTTGTTTCTGCTGAACTTGGCCCGATATTGGACATGATCTTTGGCCGCAATTTCAACCATTTTGTAGACGGCCTGTAAAGCCGGAGCATCAAAAGAAGTTGCTACTTGAGTTCCGACTCCAAAATAATCCACCGGGGTTTGTTTACGAATCATATCCTGTATTTTATATTCATTTAGATCGCTACTCAAGATTATTTTAACCTCCTGCCGCCCGTTCCGATCCAGGATTTTACGTATTTTCCGGGCCTCTTCCGCCAGATCGCCACTGTCGATGCGTACCGCCAAGAAATCATCCGCTACCTTCATGGCATTCTCAACCCCCTGCACCGTATCATAGGTATCGATCAGGAAAGTGGCCTTTTCTTTAAACACATCCTGATAGCGGCGAAAGGCATCTTCTTCACTTTCAAAGGCCATGGTCCAGGAATGGGCGGTCGTACCGAGTACAGGAATATCAAAGCGTTTCCCGGCCAGGACATTCGAAGTGCCCATAAATCCTGCCAGATAGGCGGCTCTGGCGGCAAGTACACTGGCTTCCGGACCATGGGCCCGTCTGCTACCGAATTCCATCACGCCCCGTTGCTGCCCGTCGCTGGTCGCGGCGTGAATAACCCGGGCTGCTTTCGAAGCAACCATCGTCTGGAAATTAATCATAGAGAGTAAATAGGTTTCCACGATCTGGGCCTCTATTAAGGGGGCCTCGATCTGAATAAGCGGTTCATTGGCAAAAACAATCGTACCTTCGGGAATGGCATACATATTTCCGCTGAAATGAAAGGTAGACAGATAGTCAAAAAAAGCCTGGGATATGTTTTTAAAAGACGGCAAGTTTCGAAGATACTCGATCTGTCCGGAATTGAAGGACAAATTCTGCAGATATTCGATAACCTGCTCCAGTCCCGCGGTTACTAAATAATTCCTGGGTTCGGGAAGTTCCCGAATGAATAATTCAAACGTTACTGTCGGATTATACTGTTGTTCAAAATATCCGGCAGCCATAGTCAGTTCATATAGATCCACGATTAATGTCTCTTCATTCATATCCGCAACCGTTTTTGTTTTTTGGGTTCTACCGGGTTTTTTGTGGTTAAACGCCGCAAAAATGTCATCCTTAAATCATTTTTCTAAAAAATTAGATTTACTTCATATCCTATCTTTAAATCATCACGAAGTGATGTAATATGAGTAGCCACACCCGTCAGCCGCCGGGCTGGAGCGAAACCTGCGGGCAAGATGCAACCGAATAGGGTTACCGCAAAGCGGTAAAATAAACCAGACCTTTCGATATATAGGATCTCTATGCTCTGTGTTCCACATTCGACGCCTTCAGCGTCACGCTCGCTTTTACCGCTTTACCACAGGCTTCGCCTGTGGCTACTTACATTAGTATCCTTCGGATACTTTTATTATTAAATGCAAAATGAACGAAGCAGTAAAATCATATTGTCCGTCTTTATTTAATATATGACTTCACAAGAACCCCGGTAGAGCCGTTTTTTATTATGATATATAAGGCATAAAAAGTTACTGTGATTCCCACAAATAAGCAAATATACTAAAATAGAAAGATCTTAACCTCACTCTTTTATAAATAACCATTTTCCTTTTTAACATTTTTGATGCTAAATAATGCAATTTTTATTGGCATTCATCGCCTGCACTTTTTTATATTAACACAGGAGTAAATCTTATGAGAGAAACGAATCTGTTTTCGGAAGTAGAGCAGGGAGAGTTGAAAGAGGCCCTGCAGAAAGCGTGTAAGATTTTAGTGCCGGAAGAGGATTCACGCCTGGGCCGGTTAACTTTTCACCTCTATGAATACGAGAATTCCAAACAGTATTTATTTCAGATCCGCTGGGGAATGCATAAGATATTCCGAACCAAAATACCGATGAAACCCTCTCCGCGACTTTCGTTAACAACCTTTGAAAAATTAATGAAAAAGTATTGCCGCGATATTAAAACGGCTTTGCACGACTATTGTCTGGAACAACTGGATTTGGCGGTAAATTTGGAACTGGAACCGATTCTTTCCGACAAAGGGGTTCTTTTCGACGGCTTCCGGCTTAAAGTCTGCAAAACCCGTACAGTCTCCAATCAGGACGAAATGTACGGTTGGCCGAATTACTGTATCGCATTTTCCTGGAATGATGAGTGGGGAGAATATCAGGAATTTTACTATCCTCTGCGTCTTGATGCCGAACAATTGCGCTTTCGGATTCCGGCGGAAGAGATTGTTCAGAAATTTTTAATCTACCGGGAAACCATCGATTGAGCGAAACGCTGTTTCTCCGGAATACGAATAGCGGATCAGCACATCAAATAGTTGTGGATTGATTTGGCTGCCTCGCGACCGGCATAGATGGCCTTCACAATCAGAGAGGGTCCCTTCGCAGCATCTCCGGCAGCAAACACGCCCGGTACCGATGTCATAAAATGTTCATCTACCCGTAAATTTTTTTTATCATCAAATTGTAACCGCAGGTCCTTGATGAGCCTGTTATGAACCAGATGTACGAAGCCTGTGGCTAATAATACCATATCTATATTCAATTCAAAATCCGAATCCGGAATTTCCTGCATATCGGGTTGCAGACTTTTTCCTGATCGATCCCACCGTACCCGGCTAAAAGAGGCCTTTTCGATTTTTCCATGACGACCGGAGAAGGATTTCGTCATAACACTCCATTCCCGTTCACAACCTTCCTGGTGGGAGGTTGAAGTTCTTAATATATCGGGCCGGTTCGGCCAATACGGATTCCATTTATATTTCCATTCTTCGGGTTTGGGTAAAATTTCAAACTGAAACACCCTCCTGGCCCCCTGTCGATTTGCCGTGCCGACACAATCGGAACCGGTATCGCCTCCACCGATGACCAGCACTGTCTTATCCTGGCAGGAGATAAGCTGATTACCGTCAATCATTCCATCGACAAATAAATTGGAATTGGTCAGAAATTCCTGAGCAAAATAGATACCTTTAAGGTTCCGGCCCGGAATCTGCAGATCGCGGGGATGGCCGGCACCGGTCGCGATTAAAATACTATCAAACGATTTTTTTAAATAGTGAGCAGATATATCTTCGCCGATCATCACCTCTGTTTTAAAGACGATCCCTTCCGAAATCAACTGTTCCAAACGACGATCAATCACTCTTTTTTCAAGCTTAAAATCGGGAATTCCATAGCGTAAAAGGCCACCGATTTTAGGTGATTTTTCAAAAACGGTAACCTGGTGCCCCAGTCGTCTAAGTTGCTGGGCAGCCGCTAATCCGGCCGGGCCTGAACCGATGACGGCTACACTTTTCCCGGTACTCTTTTGCGGCGGATAGGGTACAACCCATCCTTCCTGGAAAGCTTTTTCAATTATTGCCAACTCAATTTGTTTAATGGTGACAGGAGCATCATTAATCGATAAGGTACAAGCTGATTCACAAGGTGCCGGACAGAGTCTTCCCGTGAATTCCGGAAAATTATTCGTTATTTCAAGCCGTTCATAGGCCTCTCGCCATTGTCCGCGGTAAGCCAAATCATTCCATTCCGGGATGAGATTCCACAGGGGGCAACCGAAGGTTGATTGGCAGAAAGGGATGCCGCAATCCATACACCGTGCCGCCTGTATCGCGATATCCGTTTCCCCTATCGGTACGGCAAATTCATGATAATGACTAATTCGCTGCGTAACACCTTGTATTTTAAAATCCTGCCGCTTATAATCTAAAAATCCGGTAATCTTTCCCATCAGGTATAAATCTCCTCTGTCATCCCGACCCATTCCGATTCTTTGGATTCCTGCTGCTGAATTCTTTCCAAAGCACGGCGATATTCCACCGGCATTATCTTGACAAAATAGGGTAACATATCCTCCCATTTATCAACGATTCTCTGGGCATACGAACTGCCCGTGAAGTCCACATGTTTTTTGATATATGCGAATAAAAAATCGATGTCTTCCTTTTCCGAAAGAGGTTCGATGTCAACCATTTCCAGGTTGCAACGCGTATCGAACAACAGGTCTTCGTCCAGGACATAGGCAATCCCTCCGCTCATACCGGCGGCAAAATTGATCCCTGTTTTACCGAGCACGATTACTCGTCCGTCGGTCATATACTCACAACCGTGATCACCAACCCCTTCAACGACTGCGATAGCACCACTATTGCGTACACAAAAGCGTTCACCGGCCATACCATGAATAAATGCTTCTCCTCCGGTCGCTCCGAAAAGATTTACATTTCCCGTAATGATATTTTTATGGGGAAGAAAAGTCGATCGGTCAGGGGGATAGATAATCAGTTTTCCACCTGACAACCCTTTCCCAAAATAGTCATTGGCATCTCCCTCGACCTCAAAGGTAATACCCGGCGCCAAAAATGCGCCGAAACTTTGCCCCGCAGAACCCTCAAATTTTACCTTGATGGTGTCTGCCGGAAGCCCTGCCGATCCGTAGCGTTTGGAAACTTCACCGCTGAGGCGGGCTCCCACGGATCGGTTAAAATTTTTTATCGTCATCCGAATCGATGTCTTTTTCTGCTTTTCGAGAGAAGAGGCTGCATCTTTAATTAATCTTAAATCCAGGTCATTGGTTAAATCCGGGGAGGGTGTTTCCGTACAGTATCTGGGCAGATTCTCTTGTTTATCGGGTTGGTATAGAATTCCGGAGAAATCAATTCCTCTTGTTTTGTAATGCTGAACGGCGCGGTTTACCTCCAAACGATCGACTCTTCCGACCATTTCATTAAAAGATCTGAAGCCCAATTCAGCCATAATTTCACGTACTTCCCGGGCTATGAAGCGCATAAAATTAACCACATAATCCGGTTTACCCCGAAAGCGGCTGCGCAGTTGGGGATTTTGCGTGGCAATCCCTACCGGGCAGGTGTTTAAATGACACTTGCGCATCATCACACAACCGAGTACAACCAGGGCACTGGTTCCGAAACCAAATTCTTCCGCCCCCAGAAGGGCGCCAATCACCACATCCCTGCCCGTTTTTATCTGACCGTCGACCTGGATACGAATATGACCACGCAGTTTATTCATGACCAGCACCTGTTGAGTCTCTGCCAACCCAATTTCCCAACTGGATCCGGCATGCTTAATAGAAGATAAAGGAGCCGCGCCGGTGCCGCCGTCACTTCCACTGATTAAAACCATATCGGCTTTTGCTTTGGCCACTCCGGCGGCCACGGTTCCTACACCGACCTCGGAGACCAGTTTGACCGATATACGGGCTTCCGGGTTCACATTTTTCAAGTCATAGATCAATTGCGATAAATCTTCGATAGAATAGATATCATGGTGAGGAGGGGGAGAGATAAGCATGACTCCCGGTGTGGCGTTGCGAACTTTGGCAATAATCTCATTGACCTTGAAACCCGGTAATTGTCCGCCCTCTCCGGGCTTGGCCCCCTGAGCCATTTTTATTTGCAATTCTTCCGAATTGACGATGTAATTACTGGTCACTCCGAATCTGGCCGAAGCAATTTGTTTTATTTTACTCTTAGCCGAATCACCGTTAGCTAAAAGCTGATACCGTTCTTCATCTTCTCCTCCTTCTCCCGAATTACTTTTGCAACCAAGGCGATTCATGGCAATAGCCAGAGTTTCATGGGCTTCTTTACTAATCGATCCAAAGGACATGGCCGATGTTACCAGGCGTTGAATAATGTGTCCTTCCGCTTCCACTTCTTCTATGGGAACCGGATTTCCTTTTTTGAATTTCAACAGACCGCGTAAAGTGCACAGATTTTCATTCACATTGTTGATCTCAGCCGTATATTTCTTAAATAGCAGGTAGTTATTGTCTCTAACCGCCTGCTGTAATAAGGTAATGGCCTCAGGGGTAAAAAGATGTTTCAGGGATTTTTGGCGATACGCATAGAATCCACCGGAGTCCAGACGTTTTAAATGGTAAGGCTCGTTATTAAATGCAGCAAAATGACGATGAAGCACCTCTTCTTCGAACACATCGATACCCACTCCTCCGATTCGACTCGTCGTTCCCGGAAAATATTTTTCAATGAATGAAGCGCTTAATCCGATTGCTTCATACGTTTGGGCCTGCCGATAACTGCGAAGCGTAGAAATACCCATTTTGGACATTACTTTGAGCAGACCTCGATTTATGGCGTTAATATAATGCATTTGGGCACTGGGCAGGGAGAGATGCCGATCCAAATAGCCTCTGTTTCGGAGTTCGAATAAAGATTCAAAAACCAGATAGGGATTAATACCGCTTGCTCCATAAGATAGGAGAAGTGCAAAATGGTGCACTTCCCGTACTTCCCCGCTCTCAATCACAAGAGCCGTTAAATGCCTTTTCCCTCTGTCCACGAGATGATGATGGACGGTAGATGTAGCCAGCAAAGCGGGAATTGCCGCCCATTCCCGGGTTATACCCCGGTCGCTTAAAATAACCATGGAATACCCTTCATCCACTTTTTTCTCCACAGCGAGACATAATTGTTCCAGGCCGCTCGTCAAACTACCCCGACCCTCTTCCGTTTTAAAAAGCATGGGTACGGAGCCCACTTTAAAGCCTTTCAATTTCGCACTCTTTAGACGCTTGATGTCATCATTGGTGAGTATGGGATAGTATAATTTTAATTGCCGGCAATGAACCGGTTTTTCATCAAGCAAGTTATGCTGCCGGCCGACAAAACTCATTAACGACATAACCAGATTTTCCCGGTAGGGGTCAATCGGCGGATTGGTAACCTGCGCAAACAGCTGACGAAAATAATTATACAACAACTGCGGTTTTTCAGAGAGTACAGCCAAAGCAGCATCGTTACCCATGGAACCGATCGGTTCCTGAGAATTTCTGACCATAGGGGTAATGATCAATTTCAGGTCTTCCAAAGAATATCCGAAGGCTTTCAAACGGGTTAGTAAAGTATTTGGATCGTATTCTACAGGGCCGGGCACCTGAAACAAACCCTTTAATTCGATACGATTATCTTCAAGCCATCTTCTGTATGGTTTCCAACGGGTGATCTTGGCTTTTATTTCATTATCGCGAATAATTCTTTTAAGGCCGGTATCCACAATCAACATCTTGCCCGGGGCTAATCGCCCTTTCTCACGGATATCCTGCGGGTCTATATCCAATACCCCCACTTCCGAAGCCATAATTACTTTTCCGCTTTTTGTAATAACATAACGAGCCGGGCGCAAGCCGTTTCGGTCCAGAGAACCACCGATTTTTATCCCGTCACTAAAAAGAAGGGCTGCGGGCCCATCCCAGGGGTCCATGATAGCCGAATGATATTCATAAAACGCACGTTTATCTTCACTCATATGATATTTAGGACCAAAAGGCTCGGGCACCATCATCATCAGGGAATGTTCCAGCGAACGTCCACCCATATGTAACAATTCCAGCACAGTATCCATGATGGATGAATCACTCGCCTCGGGATTAATAACCGGAATTACTTTAGAGATTTCATTGCCGAAAACCGAAGAAGTTAATTTCGGATCCCTGGCAACCATCTTGTTAATATTTCCCCGCAAGGTATTGATTTCCCCATTATGTGCTAAATACCGAAACGGCTGGGCCAATGGCCAGGATGGAAATGTGTTTGTACTGTACCTTTGATGCACTAAAGCCAAAGCACTGATAAAATCCGTATCTTTCATATCAGGATAAAAAGAAATAAATTGTGTGGATACAAACATACCTTTGTAAATAATTATTCGCGATGAAAGGGAAGGAATATAGAAATCATCCATTCCCCAACCCCGGGCGATTGCTTCTTTTTCCAGACAGCGGCGCAGAATATACAACTTTCTTTCAAGGGCCCTATTCTTAAGAAGGGGGAATTTCAAAAAAGCCTGCCACAAAGACGGCCTGGAATCCCGGGCAATTTGTCCCAGACTTTCCGGATTATTGGGAACTTCCCTCCATCCCAAAAAGGCACCTCCCTCCCGGACTATTACGGACTGAACGAGCTTCCTCGCTTCATAGCTCGTAGAATCGTCCCCGGGTAAAAAGAAAAAGCCCACTCCGTATTGACCTGCGGGAGGTAAGGTAAACTCCACTTTTTTTGTAAAAAAAGAATGGGGTATCTGAACCATCATTCCCGCACCGTCACCGGTTTTATGATCACTTCCTATGGCCCCGCGGTGTTCCAGATTGCACAGGATCTGGATTCCTTCTTCAATAATTTGATGACTCTTCTGCCCATTTATATTGACCACAAATCCGATTCCGCATGCGTCATGTTCAAACGAAGGTTCGTACAATCCCGGCTTGTTCATATAATTCTTCCCTTTCTGCAATCAAGAATTATGCATTTTCAGATACGATTGTAAATCAGATATTCCATTTTTACCGGCACAAAGTGGCTTATACCAAAATTGTTACAAGGTAAAATCCTCCGGATAGAGGCGGACTGATTACCCTGCTGGCGCCCTTTGATGATAAAGGTTCGCTCACGGAACAAACTATTACCTCGGGTTTTAAACCCGACTCTTTTTCGGTTCTAAATTTCGGGGGTAAATATAAGAACAGGATATTTTAATGCAAATTTATTTACTTTTGTGCATTTTTATTCATTCTATCTACGAATCAGAACAGCATAGCAAAAAATCAGTCGGATAAAAAATTCAACAATATGGAAAAGGAAGTATCGATCTGTTTTTTATGAAGAATAATATTGAGTTCCGTATAAGTAGATACGACTTCAATGACATTAATATTATGCCAGGCTAATTGTTTTAGAATGTTATAATGCACTCCGGGAAGATAAACCGACTCCTTGGAAAGACGAATCGTTATTGCCGCCAGGTCTGTAATCTTCTTAATCAGTTTTTCCGTTTTAAATATTTTTTCAAGCCCTGTTTCCAGGTCCGCATTAATGATCATGGTAATTTCGCGTACACCTTGTGTAAAGGTTACGAAATTGGTCTCGCTTTCTTGCAGAACGCTTAAAAGTTGTATTTTCTTCTTTAAAGAGGTCCCGGATTTTAAAAAAGTAAACTCGGTCAGGCCCGAACGAACGGTGATATCTTCCGTTTTCAAATAAATTTCTCTACCTTTTTGTCTCTCTTTGAGAGAAGGAATAAGCCTTTTTAAGGCCATGAGAATCGCGCTTTCGCTGACCGGCTTCATGAGTTCCTGTTCGATTTCAGGCTTCACTTTTCTGGATAAGGCGGAAAGATTTATAATCCCCTGTACAATTCCTTCTTCTAAAAAGGGAGTCTTGAGGATGATCTGTCTCAGAAGTTCATTGATGGTTATCATGTTAATTTTCTAACATTTTATATTAAAATAGTCAATTATTTATAATAAATTGTATGAGAAGATAAAAAATTTTATGTTTGCCGGCAACTAAAAACCATTAAACAGGAGAAGATGATGGTACAGAATAAAACGGAATGCCCCGTCTGTTCGGCAGAGATCATTCTGGCCGAAGGATCGGAACAGGGTGAATTACTAACCTGTCCCGAATGTGGAAGTGAATTGGAAATCAAGAGCACTCTTCCCCCCCGGCTGGCTGAAGCCCCCATGGAAGAGGAAGACTGGGGGCAATAAAAATGGTCCGAATTCTTGACACCACTTTAAGAGAAGGAGAACAAACTCCGGGAGTCTATTTCGACAATCATATCAAATTGGCTATTGCCGATATTTTGGATGAGATCGGAATAGATATCATTGAGGCCGGACATCCGGTGGTAAGTAAGGAAATTTTTGAAGCGGTGCAGCAATTGTCCGCTCATAATCTGAAAGCGTCGATCGGTGCCCATGCCCGTTCCCTGAAACAGGATATCGATTTAGCCCTGGAATGCAATGTAAATTTCCTCGGGATTTTTTTCTGCGTTTCCGATTCACGATTGAATCACGTTTTTAAAAAAGATTTAGGGAGTGCGGTTGATCAGATTGCCGAGGTCATCGCCTATGCAAAAAATAAAAATCCGGATTTGGTAATCCGCTACACACCGGAAGATACGGTTCGTTCCCCGTTTTCCAATGTAATCGAGGCTTCTCTGGCCGCTGTCCAGGCCGGAGCCGATATTATCAGCGTGGCCGATACAACCGGATTCATGATTCCCGGCACTGAGCATAATTTGTATGATTACGTTTCCAGGCTGAAAGAAACTCTAGCTGCACACAATTTATTTCCGAAAATAGCCGTTCATTGCCATAATGATCGTGGCTATGCTCTGGCCAATGCCATCGATGGTTTTCGTGCCGGTGCGGAAATCATTGATGCCAGTGTTCTTGGGCTTGGTGAACGGGCCGGGATCGTCGATTTGGCCCAGTTACTCGTTAGTCTGAAAAATGATTTTAATCTCGGGAATACATGGCGTCTTGAAAAACTCCCGGAACTATATGGGCTGGTAAGCAATTATTCCGGGATTCCTATTCCCGTGAATTTCCCTATTATCGGTAAAAACGCCTTTACGCATTGTGCGGGAGTCCATACCCATGCCGCCGTAAAAAATCCTTTACATTACCAAAGTCTGGATCCCGCACTGGTCGGTCGTGATATGCATGTTTCTTTGGATCATATGTCCGGTCTGTCTTCCATCGAGTGGGCTCTGGAAAAATTATCGATCCAAGTCGATAAAACAATGTTGTTGCGCATTTTGGATCAGGTAAAATCCATCGGCAGGAAAGGCCGGATAGTAGATTTATCCGAACTGGGCCATATAGTCGATTGGTGCCGGAAACATCCGGTTTAAGCAAATACTATTAAAAAAAATAAAGAATATGTTGTCATCTGACAAAACAATCCGTTCTCATCGAGGACGAATTGATCAGATTTAAAACACATTAAGAAGGCAGGTAACATTGAAAGTCGGATTTCTTCATTCTCTGTTAAGAAAAGAGGAAAAACTCCTTTTGCATGAATTCAGATCAAGAAAAGGAGTGGAACTGGAAATGATTGATGACCGGGAATTGATTTTTAATTTACAAAAAGATCATTTTTCATTTGATGTCATTATAGAACGATCCATTAATCATTCCCGCGCTTTGCATGCTTTACATCTATTTTCCGATGCAGGAATAACCTGTGTGAATACACCGGAAGTAGCCTCGACCTGTGGGGATAAGTTATTAACATCCAGAGCATTGCGGGCGCATGGGATTGCTCAGCCGCCTGTAAGTATCGCCTTTACGGAGGCTTCTGCCCTGAGGGCTATCGAAGAGATCGGCTATCCTGTGGTCCTGAAACCTGCGGTCGGTTCATGGGGCCGTTTGATTGCCAAAATCAACGATCGCGATGCCGCTGAAGCGCTTCTTGAGCATAAAAAAATATTGGGCAGTTATCACCACTCCATATTTTATATTCAGAAATATATTGAAAAAAGGGGACGTGACATCCGCTCTTTTGTTGTTGGTAACGAGTGTATCGCCGCTATCTATCGTTCTTCCGACCATTGGATTACCAATACCGCCCGGGGAGGCACGGCTTCGAACTGTCCGGTTACGGATGAAATTAGCGCAATATCTCTTCGGGCTGCGCAAGCGGTTGGGAACGGCGTGGTGGCCATTGATTTGTTTGAAACCGATCGGGGGTTACTGGTAAACGAAGTGAATTATACCATGGAATTCAAAAACAGTATCGAGACAACCGGGGTAAATATTCCGGGAAAAATTGTGGATTATGTTCTCAAAACCGCTCAGGAATAAACCCCATGAATAAAATTAATGTTTCCATTGCCGGAGGCTCGGGCTATGCCGGCGGTGAGCTTTTACGATTGTTGTTTTTTCATCCTCATGTCAGGATTCAACAGGTTACTTCGGAACACTATTCGGGAAAATTTCTATTTAAGGTCCATCCGAACCTGCGTAAATTAACAAATTTGAAATTTTCTTCGTTAGATGATTTAGAGGCATGCGACGTTCTTTTTCTTGCTTTACCCCATGGCTCGGCCATGAGGAAGATAGACCAATTCATCCAAAAAGCGGAAAGAATCATTGACCTGAGCGCAGATTTCCGCCTTACTTCCAAAGAAGTGTATCACCATTGGTATAAGCGGGGGCACGCCTGTCCTGAATATTTAAACCAATTCATCTACGGTATTCCCGAACTTCACCGGAAAGATATGGTTAACGCGAAATGGATTTCCAGCGCCGGTTGTAATGCAACCGCCACCATTTTGGCCCTCTACCCTTTTTATAAAAATAATTTGGTTCAAACGGATCGAACGGTAGTGGAGGTTAAAGTCGGCTCCAGCGAGGGGGGAAACAGGAATAACGCTTCTTCCCATCATCCCGTACGTAGCGGAGCGGTACGATCCTTTGCCCCTACCGGCCACCGTCATGTGGCGGAAATAGTACAGGAACTCACTTTTGACCGCGACATAACCATTCACTTTTCGGCTACATCGATCGAAATGGTGCGCGGGGTTCTGGCTACCTGCCATGTATTTTTGAACCGCAAACTTAAGGAACGGGATATATGGAAGATCTATCGTCAAACATACGGGAAAGAACCCTTTATACGGTTAGTGAAAGAAGCGGACGGGAATTACCGCTTTCCTGAGCCTAAGTTGCTTATCGGCACTAATTTTTGTGATATCGGATTTTCTCTGGACGAATCATCCGACCGTCTGGTATTGATCAGTGCCCTTGACAATTTAATGAAGGGAGCAGCCGGACAAGCCGTCCAGGCCTTAAATATTATGTTCGGGTGGGAAGAAACCACCGCCTTATCTTTTCCGGGACTGCACCCCATCTGATAATAAATGAAAGGTTCTCATGTGTCGACTGCTCTACGTTAGACAAAAAGAAGAGTTTAAAATTTCATATTATCTGAAACGCTTCGCTGCAATAGCCGAACAAAGTCAAGAATATCAGGGTCACGGCTGGGGGTGTGCTTTTCTGAAAAACGGACAATGGACCCATTATAAAAATAGTTTACCCGTTTGGAAAGATGATCTTGAACGATTCGGGAATTCCTCTCTTTTAATCGCCCATGCCCGCAGTGCTTTCCGTGATGAGCATATTTCTGTGGAAAATAATATGCCATTTTACGACGGAAATTATGTTTTTATTTTTAACGGTGAATTGCACGGCGTGAAAATCAGGGAATCCGGACGAATTGGTGCTGAAAAAATATTCAATTTCATGAAACGCTTTGATCGGGGAAATATGCAGCATGCCCTTAAAAAGGGCCGGTCGATTCTTACAGAAAGATCCCGATATATCCGGGCTATGAACATCATTATAGCCAGCAAGGAAAAGGTATATGTATTGTCGCAATTTAACGAAAACCCGGATTATTATACACTACATTATAAACAGACCGAAGACAAATTAGTCATCTGTTCTGCACCGCTTGATCATGAAACAAACTGGAAAACCATGGCAAACCGAACCGAAAGGGTCTTCGGATGATGATCATAAAGATAGGTGGCGGAAAGACCATCAATTTGGAAGCGATCCTTCGGGAATTATCCGCATTAAAGGAATCCTTCCTTATCGTCCACGGTGCCAATGCGCTTCGCGACGAAATTGCAGAAAAACTAAATCAACCGCGAAAAGTAATCACTTCTGTTTCCGGTTATAGCAGTGTATTTTCCGATGACAAAGCAATCGATGTAATGATGATGGCTTACAGCGGCCTGAGAAATAAGCGGATCGTCGAATTATGTCAGCAATATGGCATAAATGCCGTTGGACTTTGCGGGCTGGACGGTAAACTGATCCGGGGCAGACGGAACAAGGGTATTCGCATGAAAGATCATCATAAAATTAAGATTATCCGGGATTTTTCCGGAAAACCTCAAAGCATCAATTTGAATTTTCTGAATCTTTTATTAAATAACGGCTATGTTCCGGTTTTAACTGTGCCCATCATTGATGAAAACAACCGGGCCATCAATTCGGATAACGATGACATAATTACTGTTTTGCAGGCGGCGTTACAAGCAGAATTGATTTTCCAATTTATTGAGGCACCCGGCCTTCTTAAGGACCCGAATGACCCTAATTCTCTGATCAAGCGGATTAGGAAGCAAGAGATGGAACGGTTGGAGGATACCGCTACCGGTAGGATAAAACGCAAAATGTTTGCCATTAACAAACTTTTAAAAACCGGGGCGGTCAAAATCATTATCAGCGACGGTCGTATTGCGCAACCGCTGACCCATGCTTTACAAGGAGGAGGAACGGTTATCCAATGATCGATTATAACCAAATAGAAAATGAATATTCGGTGCATCTATCCAACCAACACCACCTTGTCCTTATAAGAGGAGAAAATGCCACGGTTTGGGATGTGGAAGGAAAAGAATACATTGATTGCAACGGCGGACACGGCGTTGTATCCGTGGGGCATGCCAATAAACGGGTTGTCTCTGCGATCAGAGAACAGGCGGCACGGCTGATGACCTGTGCCGCCTCCTATTCGAATGATAAACGCTCCATGCTGATCCAAAAACTCATCGAAATAACACCGGATACTTTAAACCAGGTTTTTCTTTGCAATTCCGGTGCAGAGAGTGTAGAAGCAGCCCTGAAGTTTGCCCGTTACAGCACCCGTAAAAAAAATTTTATCGGTGCCATGCGGAATTTCCATGGTCGTACGTTTGGTGCGCTCAGTGCCACCTATCATCCTTCCTATAAAAAGGGGTTTGAACCGCTTGTGCCCGGTTTTAAATTCGTCCCCTATAATAATTTCGAAAAGCTTTCGGAGGCAGTCGATGATAACACGGCCGCAATCCTGCTCGAGGCTGTGCAGGGTACGGGTGGCGTGTATATCGGAGATAAAAAGTATTTTCAGAGGGTTCGGAATCTATGTGATCAGAAAAATATTTTGTTGATCTTAGATGAAGTGCAGACCGGATTTTGTCGCACCGGAAAGATGTTTGCTTTCGAACATTTTGATATTGAGCCGGATATGATCTGTCTGGCCAAGGCCATGGCCGGTGGAGTGCCTGTGGGTGCCGTTGTCTGTTCCGATAAGATTTCAATGAAACCGGGGAAACATGGCACCACATTTGGAGGTAATCCTTTAGCCAGTGCCGCCGCATTGGCCACGATTGAATTTATGCAGGAAAAGAACCTGGCCGAACAGGCCATGGAAAAAGGAAATTACTTTTTCAAAAGATTTACCGCCCGGCAAATCGATTGCATACGGGAAGTTCGCCAAATAGGATTGATGATCGGTATAGAGCTTAAAGAAAGAGTTCAACCCTATATTTCTGAATTACAAAAGCGGGGCGTACTTACCTTGCCTGCCGGTTCCACGGTAATCAGGCTGATGCCGCCGCTTACTATAAGTTATGATCAATTGGATATAGTCATTGATACACTTACTACCGTTTTAAAAGATAGGACGGGAATTAGCGTTTGACGGTGTTCTATGCCAATATAATTTATTCATCATAATGTATATTTAATGAAAGGAAGACGGGGCCAGGCCTGTCTTCCTTAAAAAAACGATCGAATATCATTCGGCTAATAAAACTTTTGCAATGGTTTGCAACTGCATATTGGAGGTGCCTTCATAAACCGTGCCGATTTTGGAATCGCGGTAGTATTTTTCAACCGGATATTCTTTGGTAAAACCATACCCCCCAAATAAATCTATTGTAGCCGAAGATACTTTTTGTGCTACCCGGGAAGCCATTAATTTGGCCATGGCCGCCTCTTTGACAAATTTTCTGCCCATTCCCTTTAAACGGGCCGCATTGTAGACCAAAAGGCTGGCCGCTTCGATTTGGGTAGCCAGATCCGCGAATTCGAACTGCACGGCCTGGAAAGAAGAGATCGGTTTACCGAATTGTTCCCGTTCTTTGGAATAGGCCAGAGCGGCCCGAAAGGCTCCCTTGGCCAGACCGATCATCTGGGCGCCAATCCCGATACGCCCTTCATTCAGCGTTTCGATGGCTACTTTATACCCCTTGCCTACTTCTCCCAGCACATTCTCTCTGGGCACTTTACAACCATCCAGAATCAATTCACAAGTCGATGAAGCGCGGATGCCCAGTTTTTTTTCCTTTTTACCTATGGAGAACCCTTCGAAGTCTTTCTCCACAATAAAGGCCGTAATACCTTTATATCCGAGCTCAAAATTGGTGTTGGCAAAAATGATATAAATTTCAGCTTCTTTGGCATTGGTAATCCATAACTTCTGGCCGGTCAGTTCCCAGTAATCCCCCTTATCCACCGCCTTGGTTCTTAAAGCAAAAGCGTCACTCCCGGAGCCTGCTTCGGACAGGGCATAGGAACCCATTTTGGAAGAAGTTAACTGGGGAAGATATTTGGCTTTCAACTCTTCACTGCCCCAGTTTAAAAAGGCGTTGTTGACCAGTGTGTTCTGTACATCCACCACCACGGCACAGGAGGGATCAACCGTACTTAACGCTTCAATAGCTAAAATCGACATAAAAAAAGAGGTTTCCGAGCCGCCATACTGTTCAGGGACTTCAATACCCATCAAGCCCAGTTCAAAAAATTGTTTGGGCAAAGAAGGATTTAGTTGCTCTGTTTCATCCATCTCTGCTGTAAGCGGCTTAATTTTTTCACGCGCAAAATCGAGTACCGTATCGTAAAAGAATTGCTCATCTTCATTCCATACGGTTAGAGGCCGAATATCACTCATTTTGACTCCTTAAAAAGTTAAATTTCCTGAAATGATTCCAACATTAAAATATACGAGCTTAAAACAAACATGGCAAGGTAAATTGCCGCTCTTTGCTATTTAAAAGGAGTCTTGTGCGCAGTATCAATCGATGTGGGATAATAAAAAGGGGGCGTTTAGAGCTGTCACCCCAAACGTTTAATCAGCTTCCAGTCGAATTTGCCCTGACCGATATAAGTGTACGTTACATTGTCCATCAATTTGGTGACAATGGAAATGCCCAGCCCGTGATCATGTAACATATTCAAATCATCCAACTGATCCAGGTCGGTTTCTTCCTTTTCCTCGAAAGAAAAAGAGACTTCGAAAGGATCGACGATGGTAAAGAAAACATTTCCATCCAGTACTTCTCTTAATTTAAATTTTTTTCCCACGATATCTTTGGGATAAGGAGGGAAATAGCCTTCCGCTTCGAATCCCGGACCATAATCGTAAATGGAAACCGTAAAAAATTCCAGCCCCAGCTCAAATTGGAAGCGAACGATTTCATTGACATCGGCTGTATTGGAATGGGTAACGATGTTAATGAATACTTCATTCATAACCGCACGTAATTTATGCTGGAATTCCGGAGTCGCATCCGACGGTTTTAAATACGAGCTGATTTGTTCCGTGATGTCTTCGACTAATTTGATGTATTCCAGTTTACAGGGTACATGAAAACGAAAGATATCATTCATAGGGTTCTCTTTTTATTTAAAATTAAACGGAAGCTCGATAATAAAACGCATCCATTCCCCCGTTTTGGATTCAGCTCGGATACTTCCCTTATGCAATTCAATGATATTTTTAACAGCAAAAAGCCCGATTCCCACATTGGTTTTATCAAGTGTAGAATGGAATCTGGAGAATTTATCAAATATCTGATTCAATTTATCGGCACTGATTCCCGGGCCTCTGTTAAAGACCGTGATTCCCAGATGGTGTTCATGACGATGAATGGTAATCTCAATATCAGAATTTTCATTCCCATATTGAACCGCATTTTGAATCAGGTTACGAAAAATTAACTGAAAAAACTTCTCATCGCCATAATAAATATTTTTTTCCTCATCGAGAATTAGTTTTATCTTTATTTTCTTTTGATACAAGCGGCTTTCCATATCCCGCAGAACCGGATTAATCGCATCCTGTACAATATCGAAAATTTTACGGTCAATTTCCAGTTTTCCCTCTTCAATCAAAGCCATACTGAATAAGGTTTCCATAAGGCTGAACAAACTACGGGACAGACGGTCGATATTATCGCTAATTTCTTCCACATTTTCAACCGTTCCCGCTTTTGCTTTTTTTTTGATAATCCGATTATAGCCGTAGATGGAAGTAAGAGAATTTTTAAATTCATGGGTTACGATACTCATCAGGTCCTTGTAATTCTCATTGATTCGTCTCAGATTCTTTTGAATATCGGAATTCTCTTTAATCAGTGCCGCCTGGGTACCGAACAGAATCAAGGCTTTTACTTTTTCACGGGTTTGCTCATCGAGCTTGTCGATATTGTTGACCGAAAGATCGACGGCCGGCATATCTTCCAGTTTTTCAAGATAGTTATCTAAGATATGTACCAGCAACTTCTTGGGATGGGGTTCACGTTTAATCAGATCCAGCCCCTTATCATACAAATGCCGGTAATCTTTTAAATGAAGATTGATATTTCCTAAATATTTAAGTTCGATTTCCTGGAGTTCTTCGTCGGTCATCATTTCCTCTTTAACCTGGGGTAAATCCGTTTCATAGATTAAAAATTCTTCCTTAAGCATGTCTCGACACATATCGGAAAAAATTTAGTGAGAAATGAGATTAATCTTTGAAAATCAATTTGTTAGGATACTGAACGCTACTTAGAAAGGGCCCCAATTTGTCAATACCGGAGGAATTAAGAGCAGTAAAGCAAGGATAAAAAAGAAAACTTGTAAGGATAACATCCAGCGAAACCATTTTTCGTAAGGAATGCGTGCCAGACCGAGTACCCCCATAGTCACACCGGAGGTGGGAATAATTAAATTCGTAAAGCCGTCCCCCATCTGAAAGGCCAGAACCGCAGTCTGGCGGGTTACATGAAGCAGATCACTTAAAGGAGACATGATGGGCATGACCAACGCAGCCTGCCCGCTGCCGGAAGGAATAAAAATATTGATGACGGTTTGCACCAAAAACATTAACTGAGCAGCGAATACGGGATGGGTTCCGCGCACCAGACCGGATAATCCGTGCAGGATGCTATCGATGATCTGCCCGTCGGAAGCGATAACCAGCATTGCGCGCGCCAGGGCAATGATGAAGGCCACCTGGACCAGCTCTCTGGCTCCGGAGACAAAAGCTGCGGACATCTCTCCCACTTTTAAATGGGAAACAAGACCGATGGTAATCGCCGTACCCAGGAATAAGGCGGATATTTCGTTGATATACCAATCATCCAGACTGACACCGAGAATCAAAATTACCATGGCCAGTGCGAAAATTCCAAGAATAATCTGGTGACGGGCAGATATATTTTCTTCATCCGCGGAAACAGCAGCCGTAAATTCTTCCCGCCAGTAGCGATCCAGGTGATACATCTTACTCCTTCGGGGATTTTGCGCAACCCGTTTGGCATAGAAGACCACAAACAAAATGGCCACACCGGTAACCAGAATCCATACAATAAATCGATACGTAAACCCGGAGAAGGGGGGCAATTCGGCAATACCCTGGGCAATGCCGACGGTGAACGGGTTCATAAAAGCACCGGCAAATCCCGCCCCGGCACCGATAAAGGGGATGGAAACACCTACAATGGAATCATACCCCAATGAAATGGCCAAAGGTACGAACAGCAGGATAAACGGAATCACCTCTTCACTCATCCCGAAGACGGAACCGAACAGAGAAAAAATAAGCATGGTGAGCGGAATGAATAAACGACGTATCCAGCGGGAATGCGCATGAAGTCCGGCAATTTTGTGGATCAGGGCATGAATGGCACCGGTTTCCTGAATTACAAAGAAGGCGCCGCCCACAATTAAAACAAAGGCAATGATATTCGCCGCTTCGATAAACCCCCGGATAGGTGCTTTTAATAAGGCAAACAGGCCCTGAGGAACGGCATCCATGGTATGAAATGAACCCGGATCAAGAAGACTGCGCCCGTTGACCATATGGCGGGTATATTGTCCTCCCGGTAAGATCCAGGTGAGCAAAGCAATCAAGATCAGGATACTGAAAATGAGTACCAGCGTATCAGGAATTCGTATTTTTTTCATATTGAGTTAAGTTGCCGGTGAAACCAATTGGGTCAAGAGCATCTGCGCTTTTTCCAGATCTCCGGTTTTAGCATATAAACCGGCCAGACGTTTAATTAAAGTCGGATTTTCCGGTTTAAAAACGAGTAAGTGTCGATAGGCTTCGATTGCTTTTTCGAATTTCCGTTGTTTTATGTAAATGAATCCTGCCAGATCAAGAAATTCCGCTTCGCCGCTATAATCCGATTGTTCGATTACCTGTTCCGCTTCCTTTATTTTCCCCGATTTCAGAAGATGGTGAAGAAAAATGAGTTGGTTCGGCCGCTGTTCCCTCTTCTCCGTGGAAAAACGATGAAACCATCGGACGATTATTTCCGGCTGATCCAGCCGTTGCCCTATTTTAATAATTTCGGAAATAATCATATCCGGATCAATAACCACATCCGAAGATAATCTTTTCCCGTGCTCTGCCACTTCCTCATTCATAGAAAACAATGTTTCCAGGCGGTCTAAGGTCAGTAAGTCATTTTTCTTTTTTGCGGCAATCCGATATAATAAATAATAGGCACCCACCTGGCGTCTGACTTTCCGGATGGACAGATGGGAAGCCTTTTCCGCCTCATCCGTTCGATTCAGATTCATTAATGCTTCGCCGAGCGTATTCAGCAGCGCTGCCTGCATGCCGATTTCAAAATTATTTTTTTTACGAGCAATATTAAAATGTTTTACTGCCTTTTCCCAGTCTTTCCCAATGGCATATTCCTGACCCAGCGAAAAATGGGCATAGGCATTTCCGGGCTCATCTTTAATGAGTCTTTGCAGCAATTTTAGATTGCGGATATGCTTTTTATCCTGTGCGGTTTCGTCCAAATCATACCCCAAATGTTCAAGACCGACCGTACATGAATGTTCTTTCCCTTTCAGGGCAGCCAGACTGTATACGATCTGTTCGTGAATACGACCCTGGAAAGTAATCCCGAAATGATTGGTGAACAGCCGATGGGCGCCCGAAAGGCGATAATTTTTCCCCTGGTTTATACGATTCCAGATTTGAATCACATAAGCCACGGGTTTTTCTTCTTTTCGTAATAATTTTTGTAATTCGGGAATCGAATCCGGTTTTAAGCGTTCATCGGCATCCATCCACAGAATCCAGTCACCGGCGGCATATTTAATGGATTCGTTACGGGCCGCAGCAAAATCATCCCGCCATTGATACTTGTAAACTTCAGCGCCATAGTTGCGGGCAATTTCGATCGTTCGATCCGAAGAGCCCGTATCCACAATCACCATCTGATCGACCACATTCCGCACACTTTTCAGACATTCGTCCAGAAATTTTTCCTCATTCTTCACAATCATACATAGAGACAGTGTCTGTCTTTTAAATGAATTCATACCCCTACTGTTTCTCTTTTTTCTTTTAATTGGGTCAGGATTGCCTTCAATCGGTGCACATCATCTTCTTTTAAAATATGGCTGTGATCCCATTTTTCGATGGCCAGGAGAGATTGCTGAACCACATCCAATTGTTGTAAATAGAGGCCTGCTACACTGCGCACATAATGAGCAGTCAGATTCTTCGGCTGGAGGAAAAGAGTTTGTTCCGAAAACTGGATGGCATTACGAAAATTATTTCGTTGCAGGTTAATTTGAGCTAAGCGCAGGTATAAGGTTGCCCATAATTCACCTTCTAAGCTTTCCTGCGGTTTTTCCAGTACTTTCAGAAAACACCGTTCCGCTTCCTCGAACCGTCCCAGAGCCTTGCAACTTTCCCCCTTCTTGAACAGCAGATAGGCATGATCGTTACCGGAACTAAGCTCCTCTTCGATTAACTGTAAATTTCGTTCTGCTTTCTGTTTACTATTTTTCTGATAGCCATAATGCAGAATGCGTAAATCCGTTTTCTGCAGTCGTCCTTTTCGGCGTAAAAGAGAGGGTGTTACCTGCTCGTGGATACGGTTCTCATACCGATAGGCAGGGCGATTCCTGAAGAGACGGAGCTGTTCGGAATCGAGGAATTGCACACTGTCTCCGGAAGGGTGAAAGTTACGTATTTTAACCAACAATCCGTCCGCTTTGGTACCGGATAGTAAAGATCGTACCGACACCCAGGCATCGGGTTCAATCCTTTCATCCGCGTCCAATTGCAAAATCCATTCACCTGCGGCATGTCGCAGAGCATAGTTTCTAACCGCAGAAAAATCATTATTCCAGGTAAAGTCAAAAACCTGATCAGTGAACCGACCGGCGATCGATTTGCTGCCATCGGTTGAGCCGGTATCCACAACAACGATCTGATCGACGATCCCCTGCACCGTTTGCAAACACCTGGCCAGATTTTCTGCTTCATTTTTAACCATCATACACAGAGTCAGCAACGGTTTTTTCATCTTGCCCTTCTTTACCCTAAGCACTGATTCCGGATTGCTGAGCCAGAGCATCCCGGTATTGTATGGCCCGCCGATTATCCCTGTCCAGTTGAAGGACCTGTTCAAAATATGCCCTGGCCCGGGAGTGTTCACCACTGTCAAAATAGATGCGCCCCACCCTCAGCAGAGTGTCCACATCTTGCGGGAATTCCTTCAGCGTTTCCATGATCAGTTGCACTCCTTCATCAAACTGGCCCAATTCGATGAGCACATCCGAGAGGTAGTGCCGGGCCGAAATAAGTTTCGGGTCCAATTCAATACCCTTGCTAAAGTAGTTAACGGCTTGCTGTAACCGATCCTGTTCCATGGCAATTATTCCAAGATCATTATATGCCCGGGCGAAATCCGGTTGGATGTGAGTAATATTTTTCAGGACGGCTACAGCATTTTCCGCATCCCCTTCCAGTCGTAAACAAAGGGAGAGTCCATAGAGAGCCGTAATATTATTCTGATCATTCTCAATGATCTGCGTATATTTTTCTCTGGCAGCTTTTGCATTTCCGTTTTCAAGCAAACCGGCCGCTTCATCTAATATTTTCTGAACTTCATCTTCGCCATTTCCGGTAACCGTTGGCTTTCCCTTTTCGGAAAGGTATTCCATTAATTGCCGTGCCTCCGGATTTTGAGCATCTAGTTCCAGCACCTTCTTTACATATTTCTCAACCTGAGCATATTTTTCCACCTCGAAAAAGAGCTGGGCCATGCGCATCAGAGTCGGAATATCGGAGGGATGGTTTTCCAGTATTTTCTGAAAGGTCTTTACTCCATGTTGATAATCCCCTTTTTCGATAAGCGTACTGCCATAGTTGCGCTGGGCATCCAGCAGTGAGGCATCTTTTTGGATAGCCATGGAAAAATATTGTAAAGCCTCCTCGAAATTCTGTTGTTCGAAAAACAAAATGCCGGCTTGATTGTAGCTTAGCGCATTTTCGGGATCGATAGTAATCATCTTCAAAGCATGATACATGGCCTGCTCCGGCTGATTGAGCCTTTTATAGACTAATGCCAGGCCGAAATGAGCCCGTAAAGAGAGTGGATTATCCTGCAAAATATGCACGAACCGTTTTTTAGCTTCCTGCTCGTTATCGGAATCGAGGAACTGAAACCCTTCCTGCAGAAGCTCTTCATGCCATTCATGCAACGGGTTTTTCATTTCCAGTAACTCTTCGTAATCCACATTCGGCCATTTTTTTCTGAACACACTCTCCTTTTCATCGAGTGATTTCAGCAGGTCGATCCGATTCGCTTTAAAGGTCTGACTGCCATAGTGGTGGATAAAAGTGCCCTCATCAACCATAATGGCATATCCCTTTTGGCGCACTTTTAAACATAAATCGTCATCTTCGTAATTTCCCGTCCCGTAATCGGTATCGAAACCTTCCACCTGCCAATACAATTCTTTCCGGATTAACACGGCAAATCCGGCAATCCTGCGCCGCGGTGTGATATTCCCGGCAAATTTCCGACGAAAGGTTTTGGCGAATTCAAAAAATTCCCGGTCATTTTTATAGGGCACCTTTTTTACCATCTGGTAGCCGCTTATGCGGTTGGTGAGCGGTCCGACCATACCGATGGCAGGATCCTTTTCCAGGGCCCGTACCATGCCGCTTAGCCAGCCTTCACCCACCAAAACGTCATTATTCAGGAAAAACAGGTAGTCACCCCGGGCTTTCTTCGCACCCTGATTGTTTCCGGCGGCAAAGCCCTTGTTCTTCTTATTAAAAATGACGCTAATATGATCATATTCTTTTTCTAATTCCCGTAGATACTTCCTGGTACCATCCGCAGAGGCGTTATCAACAATGATCAGTTCATAAGGATATTCCGTATGCTGAAGGATGGAACGGATCGTTAATTTTGTGTATTTCAAAGCATTAAAAGTCAGTATGATAATGGAAACCAGGGTTTCCGGTTTGGTATTCATAACCGATTTTTCCTTTTTTAATAACTGATAAGGCCGGACGGGGCTTTGGGCATTGATGTGTTTATGTCCGTCCTCTTCGATAATTAAATCGGGTTGGATTTTATTCAACCACTTTTCATGCAGACGATTTATATTTTCTTTGACTTTTTTCCAACGTTCGGCACCACTTTTCGATTCGTAGTGGATCACCACGCTTTCCGGTTGGTAAACCAATTGATATCCTTCCCTGCCGATGCGGAAACAGAGGTCCACGTCCTCGTAACCGTTCCAGAAGCCGGTATCGAATCCGTGCACTTCTTCAAATACATCTCTGCGTACCAGCACACAGGCCGCGGTCAGGGCCTGGTAGGCCATCATCCGGTTGGCTTCTGCCTTATCACCCGCTTCTTTATAAAAATTATGCATAGCCAGCAAGGGGTCCCCATGGAGGCGATCATCCACGAGAATAACACCGGCATGCTGCAAGGTCCCGTCAGGGAAAAGCAGTTTGCTCCCTACCGCCCCGACTTTCGGATTATCTTCGGCCACCGCGACCAATGCAGAGAGCCATCCCGGTTGCACTTCGGTATCGTTATTCAGAAAAAGAATGTACTCTCCTTCGGCCTGTTTGGCTCCCTGATTATTTGCCTTAGCAAATCCCAGGTTCGTTTTATTCAGAATCGTGCGGATATATTTGTGACTTTGCTTTATTTTTTTCAAATAGGTCTTGGTACCGTCCGTAGAGCCGTTATCCACCAGAATAATTTCATAGTTTTTGTATTGCGTATTTTTTCGAATGGCATCGAGACAACGTTCAGTCATTTCTTTCTTATTAAATAAAGGAATTATGATGGAGACCCGGGGTGCTTTCCCGGGAAGAACTGCGCTCATTGCTTTTGCTCTATCGACAACCGACTTGCCCGATTTATCCGAGACTTTCGATTCCGATGCAGGATTGAGGAGTTGTTTATAGGCATTCTGCCAACGATACAAATTTCTGGATAAGGTGTGCTTCGACCAGACTTCCTTATAAGCCGCACGGGCCATTTTAAGCCGTTCTTTAGGATGATCGATCATAAAGCGAATCGCTTTTTCCCATTCGACCTTTATGTTTTTCACAATAATTCCGGTCTTATAATCTTGTACAAATTCCTCATAGGCCGGAATATCGGAAAAGATGCCGGGAATGGCACAGGCCGAGTACTCCAGCCATTTGATATGTGTTTTAGCCATGTTGAAATCATTATATTCCAGCGGAACTAAGGCGAAATCGGCATCGATTGATTTCAATACAGTCGCGTAGTCGTAGTAATTATCCATAAAATAAGCAATACGCTTAAAATTGGGCAGTTTTTCCAGTTTAGTCGGAATATCAGCCCAAAACAACAATTCGACACCATTCTTATACTCGGTAAGGATACGTTCAAGGATGGATTCAATCAAACGAAAGTCCTTTAAATGCCCGTTAGTTCCCGAGAATAAAATAGAAACACGTTTTTTGCTGCGCTTCGCTGGTTTTTTATCCTGTCGCCAGATTTCATCGATAACCGTATTGGGAATGACAACGATGTTCGTATTTAGATGACTGTAATATTCTTTTTGAACGCGGGAAGCCACCGTAACCAAATCGGCCCTACGCACATACTCTTTGAAGTCGGCCTGCATTTTTTTGTAATAGGCATGGCCGGGATGATGCCGGGGAATGCGATCGAAGGCGTCATCAAATTCATAGATAATTTTCGGCAGTTTGTCACCAAACATCTTTTCAAGATTAGCAAAGGGCATTTCGGCTACGAAATTACGCTGAATGATTAAAATATCATTATCCACTAATTGCTCAACCGGTACCCAATTCATTTTAAGTTTCACTAAATCAAAGGGCCGATAATCAATCAGATTTTGCTGTTGAAGCCGCTGTAAGGGTGCGGCCAACCGCAGGACAGGACAGGCTACTTCGTGGCGTTCTAAGGCTAAGAAGCTGATACGTGGTTTTAAATTTTTTCCGGTTTGTTGTATTATCGGGGGAGTGTCCTTGTATGGCTTCATTTTCATCGGTTTGCTGAATTCTATTTGCCCGTCCTCATGCACGGTATAATCCACCCGGATCAGCGGTAGCCACTTGCTATAAAGAATTTCCCGGTTTTTGTCCATAGCCGCAAAACGCTCTGGCCCGCTTTTGGATTCGTAATGGATCACAACAGACCGGGGTTGATATACCAGAATTTTACCCATTTGCCCCAATTGAAAACAGAAATCCACATCTTCGTAACCGTTCAAATACGCTTCGTCAAATCCACCCGCGGTAAAAAATTCTTCCCTGGGAACCAGTAAACAGGCACCGGTTAACGCCTGATATATGTATGGGACATTGGCTTCCGGGGCATTCCCGTCCTTGCCGTAATATATATGATGGGGGTTTAAGTCCAGCCCGCTTTGTTCGTCACGCGTCACGATAACACCGGCATGCTGTATGGAACCGTCCGGGTACAACAGTTTTGCTCCCACTGCGCCAACCCGAGGATCATTATAGGCCGTGGCAAGCAGATTCACCAGCCAGTATTTTTGCACTTCGGTATCATTGTTTAAGAATACGATATACGAGCCGTCTGCCGCCCGCGCACCCTGATTGCAGGCTTTGGCGAATCCCAAATTGGTTTCGTTGCGGATACTTTTGATCATTTTGTAACGGCCGACCAGCTCTCTTACAAATTTCGCCGTACTGTCCGTGGAACCGTTATCCACCAAAATTACCTGATAGGGAGCATAAATTGTATTATTGAAAAGGGCCATCAGACATTTTTGCGTATATTCCAATTGATTAAACAACGGAATTACAATAGAGACCAGTGCACCATGAAACTCTTTTTTAATCGTTTCACCCTGCTTCATTTGTTTTTTTACAGCGGCTTTCAAATTGGCCAGATGTCGTTTCTGGAATTCCCTAATCTTTGGTCTATGCTGTGCGAAACGGGCATATCTGTCATAGATGATCTCTGTAGTGCGCACGAAATCTTCCCGCCGGTTGACGGTCATTTTAGCGCCCTCATACCTCCAGGCGAAAGCACAGGTTAGTTTTTTGAGGTGATAAAATTTATAGGAGCGCGATAAACGGATGAAAAAATCCCAGTCTTCGTGAGTATGTAACGATTCGTCAAAATAGCCGGCTTTATCCAAACAAGAACGGGCATGCACATAGGTAAGCACCGGTGCAATATTGCCTTTTAAAATACGTTCCGCATCAAAATCAACAGAATAGGGAATATCCATATGCCTGGTTACATAAACGCCATTTTCCTCTTCCTGATGGAGGCGAAAAGCGTCCGAATAAACCACCTCATAATCCGAACCGGTTAAAATACGCAATGCATCCTCAATATGATTGGGAAAGAAGAGATCATCGTCATCCAGATAGGCGATATAGGAGCCGGAAGCATTCTTCAGACCGCTGTTGCGCGCACCGGCCAAATCCTTGTTTTTTTCATGAACAATGTATTTAATTTTTAATCTCTTTTTAAACCGATCGATTACATTACTTACATCCTGCCCGGCATCGTTGACCACCACCGCTTCGATATTAGGATAGGTTTGAGCGGCGATGCTTTCCAGGGCTTGTTTTAATCCTTCGGGCCGGTTGTAGGTCGGTACAATCACACTGACCAGAGGACTTACCGAATTTTTTTCAGCGCCTGATTTTTCGGATTTCAGGAATGGTGCAGCAGGTTGGGCTGCTTTTTGCCTTACTTCCTTTTGCAGACGTTGGGACTCTTTTTGTGCCGTCTGGGCCAGAGCGGCCAGCATCCGTGCCTGTCCCAATTTAAAAGAAGGCCGGTCGGTATAACCCAGATTTTCCGCAGCAATGGCAAAGGTTTTTATGGATTTGTATATATTAACATAAGGTTTTTCTCCGCTGAAGATCCCGCTTTCATGTACGCGGTAGACTCCCATAACCTCATCCATATAGGCGATTTTACCGAACTGACTGTGCATCAGGTGCAGACAGATATCTCCGAAAGAGATATAAGTAAACCATTGAGGCAAATCACCCTTGAGGACATTGCGATATAATACCGATGAGGTACGGATAAAATTATCATTCAGGAATAAATCATCTGCCGTGTAAAATTCCTTGTCGGCCGGGGGAAGATAGGGTTCCTCTTCCAATACTCCGTTTTTCAACCACTGAACACGATGGAAACAAACGGAATAATCATCGTGCCGATCCATGAAATCCACCATTTTTTGGAGCTTATGATCATCGTTCCAATAATCGTCTCCTTCGCACATAGCCAGATATTGACCACGGACTTTTTCCAGCAGATTAATCAAATTCCAACGACCGGTGGCATTACCGTCCACATAGATTACATTTTTCCTGTCGTTTTCAAATAAGCGAATGATATCAGGAAATTTTTTGGCATATTTGCGGCAGATTTCCCGCGTTTTATCCTGGGAATCGTCTTCACCGATTAATAGTTCAAAATCGAAATCGGTTTGTTGTCCGAGAATACTGTCAAGCGCCTGAGATATATATTTTTCATGATTATAAGCCAGAACAATTACACTGAGTTTAGGCATAGTTTTTCCTTAAGTTGGTATTTTCCCGGTCTTTCCTTATTCGGCATATCCGGACTTATCCCGGCTGCGGCAATAAAACAGCGGCCGTCTGTAAAATTCACTAAAAGAGGAAATATCGTATTTGCTATAATAATCAACCAAATCCCCCCGGGCGTCCGACGGTTTTATGTTTAGTTTACGGATTATAGAGGCATCTATTTTAAAGTATTCAAATTCTCCGGTATGGCGGACGGTGAAGATGCGATCGATTTCCCAATTCGATTGCTGAAATATTTTACCCATAAACAGTACTTTTACGGCATCATAATCTACCGGTACCAGAGGTCTGGCCTTATTCCCGCCCCAATTGAATCCCATCTGAAAAATCATGTATGTAGCTTTCTTACTCAATTTCTTCAGGTATTCAACGGCATAGCCTGTGTAGGAATCAAATGAAACCAAATCCCGGTCGAAATCTACACCGGCATGATGCAGTACATTATAATTCAATAAACAATCGTGTTGCGGCAAATCCTCCAACCCCTTCATATCGACAAACAGATTTTTCACCTCAATATTTTTTAATCCGAACATCTTTATAATTTGCGATATAAAACGATGATGATTATTATTCCCTTCGTAAGCAAAGACTTTCAGGTGAGGAAAACGATGCGCCAGACTTAATGAAAAAAAGCCCGTATTTGCCCCGATGTCCCCTAAAACTGAAATCTGATCCAGATTTAAATTTTGCAACAAATTATGATACCGGGCCGTGTCTCCCCGCCAGGTTTCGTTTATCTCAACCGAATAGCCGAGGGCATTCTGGACAAAGGCCGGAATATTTTGATAAACCGCATGTTTTGTCCCGTCAAAATATAGTTTTTCCAATTCCTTCACAGTGGCGGTCATCAGACGCTCCGCATGGTTAAACTTATTCTTAGTTCATGTACAAAGTAAGCCAACGTATCTTTTCGCAGATAAACGTCGCGCCATAAGGCACGTACCAATTCAAGCAGGTTATGCCAGCGATGATAGACATGCCAGATTAATTTTTTGCCATGAAAAATATTTTGCACGATACCCCCCAACCACAGATAGGGATATTCTCCTGTGCTTTGCACGGCTTTCTGCTCGTATTTTTTATGGTGAATCGCCTCAAAGATAAACGCATCGAATAAGGGCATACGATTATCCACAAACAATTGAGACGGGCCCCAAAGGCGAGGATTGGCCTCAATCATCACAAACTTTCCTTCTTTTTCTTTCAACTCAATCATAATCAGGCCATGAAAGCCGGCTTCTTGTAAGATCCGCGAATAACGTTCGCCTATCTCCTGCCTGTGAATTTCTGCCGGACGGGCTAAAACAATGGATTTTCCTTCCGCTTGCTGTAAAATATTTTTCTGGGAAAAGCGTACATCATAACCGAAGCCGGATATATAGTATAATAAATAGTAACTCTGTCCCCCTTCAAGATACTCCTCAAAATAAAAATCGTGTATCTTCTCTTGATTAAGGAATCGATCATACATGATCCGGTCGGTAATCAGATAGGGATACAAAGTACGCCCGTGTTGTATGTTTATTATAGGTTTTGCGACAAAGGGAATTTCAGCCTGAGCGAAGGAAGTGATTCGCCGTGGAATAGCCAGACCCTTTGAAGAACAATAGGTAGCAAACGCTTCCTTATTGGTAATAATCCGGTAAATATCTTTATCTACCAGGGGAACGGTTATATGTGCTTTGCTAAATCGATCTCTGTTCTCCAGAACATACTGATTGAGATATTCGGAACTTGGGCATAGAACAAATTCCTTGTGTCCGGTCGATTCTTTCAGTCTTTCGATACAATGTTCCACATCACTCCATAGCAGTTCTTTTGTCCGGCGGACCGCACCTACCTGCTTTTTATACTTTGTGCGAAAAATAAAATCCTGCTCACCGGAAGCGACAATATAAAAAGGAATATGCATACGCGTCAGAGTCCGACAAAAAGCCACCACGGCTCTTTGATTATATCCGCTGAAGATCAGAAAGGCTTTATTCATTGGCAATAATTTTGTTTAATTCTTTTACCCCGGAAACAGCGGTTATTCCATGTCCCGCCATTTCACGAACAGCCCGGACCACACGCCGCATCTCCTTTTGAGTCAAATCCGGGAAAAGCGGCAGACAAATCACCGATTCCGATGCTTGATGCGCAACCTTTAAATTTTCTTTTTGAGAACTGGGAAGTCCTCTATAGGTGGGAAATTCGCTGATTAACGGATAAAAATAGCGTCTGCCCCAGATATTTTTTTCTTTTAACTTTTCGTACACCTGGTCTCTCGAGAATCCGAATAAATTGTGATTAATGAAAATCGGAAAATAGCTGTAGTTATATTGAACATTATCCGGTTCATCAAGGAAATGGAGTCCTTTAATATGATGCAATCCTTGTTTATAGTATTCCGAAATCATTTTTCTTTTCTGAATCAGGGTATCAATATATTTGAGCTGCAGAAGGCCCATCGCCGCCTGAAATTCGTTCATCTTCCCATTGATACCCGGTCCGACCACGGTTACTTCATCGGCAAAACCAAAATTCTTAAGAAAATCGATGCGCTGTTTCGTTACCAAATCATGAGACACAATGGCTCCGCCTTCGAAGGTGTTGAATACTTTTGTTCCATGGAAACTCAATACCGACAAATCGCCGAAATTCAGAATTGACCGTCCGTTTTGGGTAACGCCGAAGGCGTGGGCCGCATCATAAATCACTTTTAAACCGTATATATCGGCAATTTTTTGAATTTCATCCGTTAGACAGGAATTGCCGTAAACGTGCACGCCGAGTATGGCCGTTGTTTGCGGTGTAATGGCCGCTTCAATGCGCCGGGGGTCCAGAGTAAGCGTTCTCGGCTCGATATCTACGAATATAGGTTTGATGCCGTTCCAGTATAAAGCATGGGTCGTAGCGACAAAACTATAAGGAGTGGTAATTACCTCACCGGATATGCGTAAGGCTTGAAGTGCGGTTAAAAGAGCCAAGGTTCCATTGGAAAAAAGTGAAATATAGGGGACACCGAGATATTCTCTTAAAGCCTCTTCAAATTCTTGGTGGAACGGACCTTTGTTGGTAACCCACTTATTTTTCCAGATTTTTTCCAGAAAGGGCTCAAATTCCTTCAGGGGTGGCAAAAATGGTCGCGTTACGGTTATTTTTGAGGTTCTGCTGTTCATTATAATTCGCGAATCCTGAATCAGATCGCCCCGTTTTTATATGAATAGGTGCTTCGCTCTGCAATTGTTTCAATCCGATTAACGGGTCCGTTTCCAAGCAGCTCCTATCCTAAATAATTCAGGATATTCAGCTGCATGACTTCACTGGCGGACTGCAAAGCGGCCTGATAGGCGGTTTCCTGTGATTTAAATTTGACAATCTCGTTTTCCATATTCGTGTCCTCTTCATCCGAAATATAGGACTGTAAATTGACATTTAAGGTGGTTAAGCGTCCCTTTAACAAGCTCATATTACTGCGTAGAGAACCGATTGAGGAGGAGAGACCGCTTATCCGCTCATTAGCTTGTTTAAGTGTGTCCATACTGTTTTGAATACGCGTTACATCATTGCTTTCCAAACCGGCAATGAGCTCGAGAAAGCCGGTATACATGCCGCTATCTACCAGTTGCTGCCCGGTAATATTGATGTCTTCGCTAACATTGCGGGCCAGTTTACGCGTGATTTTATCATCATTGCCGTTGTAAGTAACGACATTACCATTGAGTTCGAAAGGTTCCGCTTCGTTGGTCAATGTCCCGGCAAAAACACTCTTACCCATATATTTTGTATTGGACAGATTGATCACATCATCCAACATACCCTTCACGGTGATGGCCATGGAAGCCCGGATATCGGCATCGGATGAACCGTCTGCCCCTCTGGAGGCAATATCGACCGCCTGACTGATATAATCATAAAACTGATTCAGGGATTCATTGGTAGTACCGGCCCAGGCATCCGCAGCTTTAATATTTTCAAGGAACTGTTTATTTTGATCCAGGGCATTGCGGTAGCGGGATGCTCTGGAAAAGGACAGGGGATCATCGGAGGGTTTTTCAACCCGTTTTTGTGAAGCAAGATGTTGTTGAATGCGGTTCATCTGATCGCGATTATCATTGACCCGTTTCAATGTATTGCGCAAAATCATGGTTTGCGTTATCCTCATCCTTTATCCCCTTACTTTAAACTTAAAATCGTATCCACCATTTGATTAACGGTAGTCACTATTTTGGCCGCAGCCTGATAGGCTTGCTGATACTGAACCATTTTCGTCATCTCTTCATCTATGGAGACGGCGGAAACCGAATCACGCTCGTTCTGCAGTTGTTGGACGATTAATTCCTGGCTGGATTTTAAAGAATCGTTTTCTTTGATTTGATTGCCGAGCTCGGAAACGGTTGCCGTGTAATAGTCGTTAATCGTATTGCCGTTAAGCACCCTTTCATTCTGTAAATCGGAAATAGCCTGAGCCAGATTTCCGCTTCCTTCCCCTTCGCCAACCAGGTGAGAAGCGATCAGACTCGTATCGTTTTCAATACTGCTGTTTAGACGGAAATCCGCAGCCCCGCTGACATCATCGGCAAAGAAAGAGATGTTGGTCGTTCCGTTCAGGTTCTCCCCCGTACGATGGAGTTCATTGACTTTGTCAGCAATGCTTTTCGCCAAATCGTCCAGTTTCTTTAAATAATACGGAATGGTTTCGTTGTGGGTCTTAATCATAGCCCCTATGGAACCGGTAGAAATAGTCAAAGGTTTATGTCCGTCCGCCAAATATACTTCGACCCGGTTTCGGCCGTCAACCGTCGTCATACCCACTTCCATTTTATTCACTTCGTCATCCGAGACAAGCAATAAACCGTCTGCGAATACACTTACCGTGCCATTCTCTTTTTCTTTGATTTTTATATCAATCATTTTAGAAAGATCGGCAATAATTCCATCGCGTTCATCCAGCAGGTCTTTCGACTTGCCCATCAACAAACGCTCGTTAATCTCCGCCAGACGGCTGGTTTTTTGATTGATATCATTCGCCGTGGAGCGGATCTCAGGAACTATCTGTTCCTGCAAATTAATCAGATCGCTATGAACCCTCTGGAATCCATCGGTAAGCAGCTTGGCCTTATCTCTCAATAAATTGCGGGCATAGACACTATCCGGATCATTGGCCAGATCACTCCAGGCATTCCAGAATTCTCCCAACAGACTGGAAATCCCGGACTGAGTATCTTCGGCAAAACTGTTTTCGATCTGGTTCAGAAGCATGCTGTTTGTATCGAACTGTCCCAGGAATTGATTTTCATGCCACCACTGTTTCTCGGCATATCGCTGACGAAGTCGCAAGCTGTCATCTTCGGAAAGACCTAAGGAGTTATATCCCGTGATTAGCTGGGTAAGTTCGGCTCTGCGTCGGGTATAGTTGGGATTATTTACATTGGCAATATTACTTGATGTGGTATTAATCGCCGACTGGTAAGCCAGTAACGAACGTTTTCCTGTTTCCAGTATTTTTGAAATGGGCATGGAATTCCTTTCAGGCGTTACAATCCAATAATTTCTGAGTATTCACATCATCGGGACTCTTCCCGCCGCCATCATAAAAACCGGCGGATTTCATCTCATTCGGCATGAACAATTCAATCATCCCCCGCGAATAATTCAATGATGTATCCAAAAGCCGCATATTCTGAGTGTTCAGAAATCGAATCTTTTCCACGGTGCGACTGATACGGTCATTGATTTTAATCCAGGGCCTGCGCTCGGAAGGATGTAACTGACGGATGAATGCCACCAGAGAGGCCGGGCCGGGTTGTTGCTGTACGGTTTTAAGTATCTGCGCACGTGCTTCGGTCAATTTGTTGGCCTTATTTACAATCAATTGTTCCACTCCGCTAAAATGCTCGAGTTTTTGAAGATCGTTTTCTACGATTGCCTTCTGTTTTTCAGAAAGGGTCTCAATTAGATAGTCGTAGGCTGACAGCTCTTCCATAAGTGTTTTATAGAGCTGATCGGCAAATTTTTGTGTTTTCTGTTGGTTTTTTGCTGCTGAATTCATCATTTTCCCCAATGTATGTACCACCTTTTGTTCAAGACACTTTAGCTATATCCGGAGCTACTCCCCGCTGCCGCTGTTCTCGAGGTTTAAACGCATATTGGACAGCACATCCTGTTGAAATTTATTTTGTAGTTCCTCCACTTCCTGAGGACTATGCGTCACCATGGAAGCGCTGAGAAAATCCGCTAAACCTATTCCGCCGTTCTCGGCCATAGCCTGTCCCATAACCGAACTGAACATCATCGTGGCCAAATTATTCCGGGATGACTTTTCATCCCGCGGAATGGTTTTTTCCATGGCTTTCAGGACAAAGCTAAGGAACAGACCTTCCAATTGTTTGGCACTTTCACGAATTTTTTGATCTTCACCGTTTTTCGGTACCTTTTTGGCCGTACCCTTTTCTCCGGTTTTTAAGGGATGAAACGAGTCCTGCCGAATGATGTCGGTAACTTTCATATTCTGACCTAATTAATAATTAATTTTGCATTCAAAGCTCCGGCCTGTTTTATGGCCTGAAAAATAGCAATGATATCCCGCGGTTTGAGGCCGAGCGTATTCAAAGCCGTGGCCAGTTCACTGACCGTCGTCGTCTTTTTAATGACCGCCGTTTGGGCCGCACCTTCTCTGACCTGGGTATCGGTGACATTGGCCACAACAGTCTGGCCGCCGCTGCTGAAAGGTTGCGGCTGTGAGATAACAGGAGCACTTCGTGTGTGAATGGTTAAATTTCCATGAGAGATCATCACTTCTTCTATAGTGACATTGCCTCCGGCCACTATGGTTCCGCTACGTTCGTTGATAACCACCCGGGCATCCAAATCATTTTGCACTTTTAAAGTTTCTACCCGGGCAATGAAATCGACTGCTTCGGCCTGGCTCTTTGTCGAATCCGGGAAATGCAACTCAACCAGACCGGGACTTACCGGCCGTGCATATGAGACAGCAGCGGAATCTGCAACGAACGATCGGTTGATGGCATCGGCAATGTGACGGGCTGTTACGAAATCCGGATCAAGTAAATGCAGGCCAACCGGCTGGCTCAGGTCAAGTGTCTGATTGGGAGGATCGACTACTAAATAGCCTCCGTTGGGAATACGGCCTACCAGAGCATTATTTTTACGAACCTTTTCCCCGCTGCCCGTTTCGATATTATAACCACCCGTGGAAACGGGACCCTGGGCCATGGCGTAATTTTCTCCGGTCATATCCCGAAGGGGGGTCATCAATAAAACACCGCCCTCCAGACTGGTTGCATCTCCTAAAGATGAGACCGTAATATCAAAGTGGGACCCCTTACGACTAAAGGAAGGAAGTGTGGCCGTAACCATGACCGCGGCAACGTTTCTGGTGCGCAGCTGAGCACGCGGCACAGTGATTCCGAATCTTTCCAGCATATTGCTGATGGTCTGTACGGTAAAAATAGCCCCTCTCCTGCTTCCCGAACGGTCTCCGCTTCCATCCAAACCGAGGATTAAGCCATAACCGACCAAAGAGATCTGATTTCCGTTTCCTACAGATACAATATCTTTAATCCGTACCTGACCGATCGTCTGTGATACCGTAACCAGTGCAATGACCAGCCAAATTTTCATTTTTAAACGTGTTAACATAGTATTACCCCGACTATACCGCTTTCATTTAAAGGCAAAATATCCGGCGCTGGCCGCCACCATTAATCCGCCCAGTAACCAGGTAAACAATTTTGGAAACGTTCCGGGAGGAAAAATAGAATTGGCTATTCCACTGCGACGATAAGTGATTTTGGCGTCGGCCACATTATATGAGAAAATCGTGTTTTCCGCTGTTATATCTCTGGGCCGGATAAAGCCCTCCAGCCGCATAAAATTAGCGTCGCCATTTACCCCGATCTTGCGCTCTCCTTTGATACGGAACATACCGTTGTCCGTTTTTTCCACAATGCGCACAGTGATCCGCCCCGTGAGGCGATCGCGCTGTTCGTTGCCGTCCTGTCCCTTATAATCGGAAGCGATTTTACCGGAACCTCCAAAAACAGGAATAAAGTTCGCAATGTTCCCTTTGGATTCTGCGCCGATCGACATATCCGTGTTGGATGAGCTGGAACTTTTTGATTCTCTTAAAGCATTTGCGTTTTCAGAAATAATTACGGAGAGCACATCGCCGACCTGATGTGCTTTGATATCGGAATACAGGGAATTGACCGATTGAGCGTTCAAAACGGTCAATGAAAGGACTAAAAATGCCATAAACGGTGTTGCTCTTTTCATAACGTGTTCCTTTGTTCAATACAAACCAGACCTCTGGCGGCTACCTTGGCTTTCAGTGCTTTGCCGGTCGGAATACTGTGTACGGTAATCCACTGCCCCAGACTTCCTGCCGTCTTAGCGATGCCTTCGGTCTGTACAACCAGATTGCCGGTCTTGATCTCAATTTCAACTTTTTCTCCCCTGTGAATTAAAGTCGCGGGCTGAAACATATCTCGTTTTATGATCCGGCCGGAGCGAATAGTACGCGTGGCTTCCGTTCCCTGTAATTGCTCGCAGGAAAACACATACTCCTGCAAATCCCGATCGATTACTACTTTTTCAAATCGGACCATATCGGGTTGGAAAGCCATACCGCGCTTAATACTCGACCGAGCCACCAGCACATTCTTCTTTAGAGCAACCTTTACACTGACCGGCATTTTTTTAACGAGCAGAGAATTAGACAGCAGCTGAACCCACAAGGTCCGGTATCCCAGCCGAACCGTTTGGTGCTGGTCGATGATCTGTATGGAATTCACACGGGTTGCTGACGGTAATTTTTCAGGAAAACGAAGATAGGTAATCGTAAGGTCTTCTTCCGGAACGGAGAATTGTTGTTGGTAATAGGCGCGGATCTTTTGTTTAATCTGCCCTCCGATTGTACTGTTCCGGGTGGCATAAGCCGGATGCACTCCGCTGATAAACAAAAAAAGAAGCCATCCAATGACTGTGTATTTTAACATCGATTTCATACTATCGTTTCAGGTTATTGGTCATTGCCATTAATTCATCCGAAGTTTTAACCGCTTTGGAGTTGATTTCATAGGCACGTTGAGCGACGATCAGATTGATCATTTCCTGGGCTACATCCACGTTGGATTTCTCGAGATAGCCCTGTACCACGGTACCGAAGCCTTCTTCACCGGCATTACCGAAAATCGGTTCTCCGGAAGCTTCGGTAACGGTAAACAGATTACTGCCTTTTGCTTCCAGCCCGGCCGGATTCATAAAATTGACCAGCTCCAGCTGCCCTAACTCTTCCGGTTCGGTTTCTCCGGAAACCATGACGGAAATAATACCGTCTTGACTGATCTGAATACTGTTTACATTTTCAGGAATAGATATTTCCGGGTAAACCTTAAGTCCCGAATTGGTTACCAGATATCCCTGAGAATTGACTTTCAAAGCGCCGTCCCGGGTATATGAATAGCTACCATCCGGCATCTGCACCTGAATAAATCCTTTGCCGTTGATCGCGATATCCAGAGGATTACCGGTTTCGGCAATATTCCCTTCCGAAAAGGAACGAAAGGTGGATACCGGTTTATTACCCAGACCGATCTGTAACTGGCCGGGTTTTTCATGACCTTTACGACCATCCCGGTCACCGGTTTTCATGGTCTCATACAGCAAATCCTGGAATTCGATCTCGCTCTTCTTGAAACCGGTAGTGTTCACATTAGCCAGATTATTGGCTATCACATCCACGTTCAATTGTTGAGCAGTCATACCCAGAGCGGCTGTTTTTAGTGCTCTTAGCATTGTATCTCTCCTAATTAATATTTCCCTACCTGGCCGGCAGCACGCTGAAAAACTTCATCCAATGTGCGCACCATGCGCTGCACGCTTTCAAACTGGCGTTGTACTTCGATTAATTGAATCATTTCATCGGCCGGATTCACATTGGACTCTTCCAAGAATCCCTGATGAAGTTCCGGCTTATCCACTGTTACCGTTTCTGCGTCGTTTTTGGCTTGAAATAAATTATTTCCGATTTTTTGCAGTTTACTTTTATCCTCAAAATCGACAATCTGCAGACGATCCATATAAGCATCATCCACATAGATTTCGCCGTTACGGGTAATGGTAATGTTTTTGGGCTGCAAAGACTTACCGATGATAGTAATCGGGCCGCCCTCTCCCATGACCATATCTCCGGAGGCTGTTCTCAGAATGCCATCATCATCCAGTTTAAAATGCCCGACCCGTGTGAAGAATTGTTGGCCGTCATCGTTTTCCACCGTAAAAAATCCGGGGCCGGATAAAGCGACATCCAGAGAGTTTGCTGTTTGCTTGAGCGTCCCCTGGCTGAAATCAATGGCTTCCCGTTCCCCGTTTCTGCTGGCCATTTTCTTATCCAGAGCATCAAAAAACAGAAAATCCCGTTTATAGCCCAGAGTGTTCATATTTGCCAGATTGTTGGCAATGGTATTATTCTTATCCAATTGCCCGACCAGCGCCTGTTTTAAGTTAGGTATCGTGACCCGCATAATTTCCTCGCTTTTATTCCTTTTGCAGTCGGAATTGCAAATACGATGCCATCTTTAACGGCATAGTTTTCGTAACTGAGGATAAAGGGGATAAGCCCGTATCAAAAGTTGCTTATATAATTATTTTCTAATGACTTATAAAGTAATATCCATGGGAGTTTTGAGGGCTTACATAAAACAATCTTGACTCAGGAAAGGATCGTTCAGGAAGTTTTTACTGCAAAGCGGGAAAAATTTACCTTAAGGGATTTGGCGTTTATTACACGCATTTCTACTGGTACATTAACTCGATAAGGTTACGAAGTTGATCCCTTTCTCCGGATTGATCCACAGGGATACGTAATAAAAACTGGTAGGAGTTTCCATCAGGTACACCGGCTTTGAAATCACCGCCCAGAGCACTAATCATAATCTGTACTACCGTTAAATCCAGATGGGAGCTGATCAGGTCCTGATCGAAGTGGCTTACGTTTATTTCCCGTTCCGAATACAGATGGACCTCAATCCAGTGGTTTTGTTTATTCTTTATCTTCAGATGAATACTCTTTTCTTCACCGATGGCCTTATGGTCTTCTTCGGGTAAATTATTCTCCATAAAGCGGATTAAAGAGACGAATACTTGTTGGAGATGAAAAGGGTTGGCCAGTACAGCCGGTAATTTTTGTGCACCCGAGCGATGCACGGTCACATTATTATCTTTCAACTCATAGGCAATTTGTTCCAGAGCGCTATTCAGGGCCTGGTTAACATCCACCGCTTTCCATGATTCATCTTCCGTTAAAAAGGCAAAATTGCGAACACTGGCAATTGATTGGGTCATTTCGTTTAAAAGACCGGAAATCCGCTCGAATTTTTTCCCGACCTGTTGCTCATTGAATTTCCCGCTTGCAACCTCCTTACGCAATAAATCGACCATAAGTTGAATAGACGTAATGGGTTGGCTTAGATTGTGTACCATATTAATCGCCAATTCTCCCAATTCCCTGTATCGGTCCCGGGAAAGACTGATTAACTGCTGTTGACGCAACTCTTTTTCGAGATTCTTTTGCACGGTAATATTTTTGGCGCTGGCAATGATGTAATCCACTGTACCCGTCATATTGCGAATCAGTCCGAAACTGATTACCACGGAAGTAGCATGCTCCTGATGCACTAATGAAGTTTCAAATTCGTTAAAGACTCCCCGGTAAATATTTTCCAGAAAAGTATCTTCGGAATCTTCCTCGGATAATTTGGCAATATTCACATCCGTCATCAGAAAATCATTCAGATTATGTCCGACGGCCACGGGTAATTCGAGATTGAGTAAATCCAGAGCTACTTTATTGGCGTATTCAATAGTACCATTGGGACGCAAAATAAAGATGGCATCCTGCAGATGTTCAAGAATGGTGATGGTAGTCGTATAGTCGCGGACAATATCCGGGGAATAATCCGTTTCACTCATTGCACAATCCATTATGTATCTAAGCGGTTGTCGGCATATTAAATGACAATATCTGTTTTCCGGCCGGGATATTTTTCAACCGGTGCACTTCTTTGCAGAACGCTTACGTTCAATCTTGGCCGTAAGCGGCGCACTTCGACAATCAATTCTTCGAAACGGCTGAATGAAATCTTCGACGTCATGACCAAATTATAACCCCGGATACGCATCAGATACCGGCCGTTACCAAGACCTAATACGATCCGTGCTTTTAAACGCGTGCCGATTCGCAATTTATGAAAGAGCTGACTCAGCCCGGGATCTTCGATAACCAGCAAAGTCGAATTTGATTTTTGTGACCGTCGTTTCAAGTGTACTCTCTATTTTTGGAGCTTGGTTTTTACTTTCAATAGGGTCTTGCTTAAAATTTGGGAAATACGTGCTTCGGTCAGATTGACTACCCGACCGATATCGGCCAATGTGAGCTCTTCATAGAAATAGAGAGCCATAATTAATTTTTCCCGGTCGGGCAATTCTTCAATTACTTTTTTAAGGTTCTCTTTCAGATCCTTTTTAATCAGTTCGTCTTCCGGGGAAATCTGCTCATCATCTTTCAGGGTATCGATCTTGTAGATGAATTCCCCTTCATCCCCACTGATCTTTGTATTGAGGGATGTAGTGTAAACCATCTGGGCGGTACTGATCAATTGAAAGTATTCTTTTTCGCTGATCTGCAGGTCTTCGCAAACTTCATCTATGGAAGGTTCGGTACCCAGTCTTGCGGTCAGTCGTTTGATACTGTTTTCCAGATTCTTGATCTGTTCGTATTTATCGCGGCCCAGCATGCCCTCTTTTCTAAGAGCATCCACCACTTCCCCGTATATCCTTTTATACGCAAACGCTTTAAAAGGAGTACCGGATTCGAGTTGGAACCGATCCAGCGCTTTCAGTAAACCGAATACCCCGGCCTGGTACAAATCATCCCGGTCGATCGTCGTGGAATAGGAAACGTTAAAGCGCCCCACAATATGCTTCACCAGAGGTGCATAGGACATCACAATTCTGTCTTTCAGCCGTTGATTACCGGTGCGCACATATTCCTGAACCAATGTTTCTCCATCCATGGCCCGGGTATTTTTTGTGTATAAGTCCATCAGTTAGTCTTGGTCTCCATGACCGTCTCGTTCTGACTTGCCTTTGGCCTGCCTGCCAGAAGCAATCCCCATCTCAATATTTTAAGACTCACTACAAATAGAAATATCATGCCGATGTAGACCATAAAACTACGCAGTAAACTGGTACCGATCGAGATGCCGTTTAGCATACAGGTCACAAAGGCCAACACGGAAATAAATAAGGAAAATCGTCCGATCAGTTTTTTCATAGATTCCATTCGAATTGAATCTTCTTATTGTTTCTTAATCGGTCAAAAAGATTGTTTCCTTTAGGATTTTGAATGGAATGGCCATGAAGCACTCTTCGGTTGAGTATTTTTATGGCATTGGATGCACTGCCATTGGGATAGGCAAGCACAAAGGGTTGTTGTGTCTTCACCGATCTCGTTACCATATCATCCTTAAGAATCGATCCACCCAAAATAATTCTACCGTTCAGAAACTTTTGAACCATTAAATTCATTTTTTTAAAAAGGATTTCTCCTTCGTCAGCAGAATTTACCATATTGGCTACCATGAAAACAGGTATATCCTTATTCACACTGCGGACAACCTTAATCACAGCATAGGCGTCCGTAATCGAAGCCGGATCCGGGGTGAGAACAACGACGATCTTATCCGCACCGAGTAAAAACGCAAGCACATTCCGGGCAATACCCGCTCCCGTATCAATAATGATATAATCATAATTAAAAGCGAACCCGGCAAAGGCCTGAGAAAGCTTTCTTAAAAACAGGTCTTCCGTCTCGATAATATCCATGGAAGCCGAAGATGCCGGCAAAATATCCAGACGGCGCGGACCATGTAAGATTATTTCATGTAACGGTGTGTCATTTACCATGACATCTTCCATTGTATATTGAGGACGCAGGCCCAGGATCAGATCTACATTCCCTAAATGAATATCGGCGTCAATCAGCAAAACCTTTTTATTTAATTCCTGCAGACTGAGGGCCATATTTACACTGATAGTGGATTTACCGACTCCCCCCTTACCACTGGTGACAGCGATTATCTGAGTCTGCTTGACATTTTTTTGTATCACCTTTTCATTGTGACCGGCCCTGGTCATATTCAAAACCACTTGTCTTTTATCCTCTTTCAAAAATCCGTTCAATTACGAAGTTTACATTTCCGGGTAGAATATCGATAAAGATTCTTTTTCCTTCACTCATAGCTGCTACCGGCAAATTCAGTTCCTTAATGATCGGAAATACCTTTCCCGCCTGCTTTGTTTCATCGAATTTGGTCAGTACGATACCATTCGGTTTGAGTAGCAGGAAGAAGGCTGAGGAAAGAAATAAATCTTTCAGGTCATTGCTCATACTAATCACCAGAAAGATATCGGTGGGATTTAATATCTTTACATACTCTTCCATCTTACTGAAATAATGAGAGGCAAAAGGGCTTTGGCCCGGTGTATCGACCAGCACCACATCATATTTATTTAATTTTTCCAGAACTTCCTGTAACTCATCCAAGCGCTTTTTTTCCAGAATTGTGGTACCGTTCATTTTGGAAAAAGCCTTCAATGCTTCCGAGGGACCGTATGGATCCGTTGAAACGATGGCCACTTCTTTCTTACCGAAGATCTTGGGGTGAGCTGCCAGCTTCATGGCCATGGTGGTTTTACCGACACCGGTGGCTCCTACCAGCAAAATAATTCTCGGTCCGTTAAGCGATATTCCCGAAGACAGATCAAAAGGTTTGAACAAATAACGCATCTCATTTTTACAAGCCCGAATAATCTCTTTGTCAGTGGCTTCCGGTCCTTTTTCAGCGAACTGGTATGCCCGTTTAATAACCATTTCGGCGATTTCCTCACCCAAACCTTTTTCTTTCATGTGATCCAGAATTCGCCGATAAGCTTCGGGGAAAACCTGATTGCTTTGTTCTTCCTTCCCTTGATTAAGTTGTTTAATCTCCTGTCGAAGTTCGGATAATTCATCCAGAATCTTCTTTTCCTGGCTTATTTCTTTGGGTTTACGGGCCAGAATATCGCTGATAACCTTATTGAAATCGTTTCCGGCTTTCTGTTCTGATTTCCCCCCGGTTGCCTGGGCAGAATGGGACGAAACGACCGGGGGAGACCAGGGTCGGGTTGGCGGTGTTCGTTCGTCAATCGAAACGGTGATCTCAACCAAGCCCTGTTTGTTTTTTGTACGTCCGGGGCTGATCTCTTTCGATTCGAGCAAAATAACATTATCTCCAAATTCCTGTTTGGCTTTCAGAATTGCTTCCGGCAAAGAGCGGCCTGTATATGACTTAACTTTCATCTGGATATTTTATAACTCCTACTGATTTTAGTTCCGTGTCGGTTGTTAGTTCTGAATAGGAGATAACGAATACATTGGGAAATACGGATTCGATGAATTTACGTACCGCCCGACGAATTTGCGGCGAAACCAGGATGATAGGTCGTACCCCTAAATTGGATATTTCCTCAATTTTTGCTGCCATGTTTTCAAACAGCGCATTCACCTGTTGCGGAGAAAAACCCAGATTTTGTAAATGCACATTATTATTGCTAATAACCTGCATAATATGATCTTCCAAACGGGGTTCGAGCATGGAAACCGTAACCCGTCCGTCTTCCGCCTTTAACAGGTCCGTAATCGTTTCTCCAAGTGCTGTTCTTGCATATTCGGTCAAAACGTCCGCATCCTTAGTAAAAGGTGCATAATCTGCTATGGTTTCCAGGATGGTTACCAAATTACGGATAGGTATTTTTTCCCGTAAGAGATTTTTCAGTACGGAACGAATCGTTCCCAGGGAGACCACATCCGGGACAAGACCCTCCACCAGGGCAGCATGGGTCTCTTTGAGATGGTCCAGCATGCGTTGGGTTTCCTGACGATCCAGTAACTTGAAGCAATTGGCTTTCAATACCTCCATTAAATGTGTAGCGATGACCGCAGGCGCCTCTACCACCGTATTTCCTGCCAGTTCCGCCTTTTCTTTTTCCCTGGGATTTACCCAGATAGCGGGCAGACCAAAAGTGGGTTCGGTCATTTTAATGCCCTGAAGCTCTAAGGTATCATCCGGATTGACCACCATATAGTGGTCCATCATGACCTGACCCCGTGCCAATTCCACACCGTAGATTTTAAATACATAATCATTGGCACTGAGCTGAATATTATCACGGATACGGATTGGCGGTACGAGTACACCCATATCGATAGCCAGACTCTTACGGATGGTTGTAATCCTTTTTAACAGATTCCCGCCCTGCTGTTCATCTACCAGGGGGATCAAACCATAACCCAATTCAATTTCAAATGGATCCGGATGTAAAAATTCTTCAATGCGTTCGATCGGTTCCACTTCTTCCACTTCCTCGGCAATAGCCTGCTGCTCACGTTCTTCCGCTTCTACCTTTCTCACCTGACGGGCCACGGCGACCATCAGCCCGGACATTACGATAAAAGGCAGAAACGGCAAACCGGGCATAATGCCCAATAAGGCCACCACTCCGGCCGAGGCAAATATTGCTTTGGGCTGACCGATCAACTGGCTGGCGATCTCCGTGCCCATACTATTCGATTGCGAAGAAGCACGGGTAATGACCATACCGGCTGCCACGGATACGATTAAAGCCGGAATCTGGGAAACCAGGCCGTCACCTATGGTCAGCAACGTATAAGTGGAAGCGGCATCGCCTACCGGCATACCTCTTTGCAGGGTACCAATCAGCAATCCGCCGATAATATTGACAAAAGTAATGAGTAGGCCGGCAATGGCGTCGCCACGCACAAATTTACTGGCACCATCCATAGCCCCGTAAAAATCGGCTTCTCTGGATATCTCTTCCCTGCGGCGTTGTGCTTCCAGATCATCGATCAATCCGGCATTCAGATCGGCATCAATCGACATCTGTTTTCCGGGCATGGCATCCAAAGTAAAACGGGCCGAAACTTCTGCAATACGGGTTGCCCCTTTGGTAATTACCACAAAATTGATGATCACCAGGATCAGGAAAATAACCGTTCCAACCACATAATTGCCCTGAACCACAAACGAGCCGAAAGCTTCGATGATTTCCCCGGCATAGCCCTGACTCAGAATAAGGCGGGTCGAAGAAATATTCAATGAAAGCCTGAATAACGTTAAAATCAACAATAATCCGGGAAATACTGAAAAATCGAGAGGGCGCATCACGAAAAGAGTAACAAACAAAACGACCAGGGCACTGGTGATATTCATAGCCAGCAACATGTCCAAAATAAAGCTGGGCATGGGGATGACCATGACAATCAAAATGAGCACCACACCACCGACTAAAAGAATGCCGCTGTTGCGGGAAATACGATTTAAGGTAGAATTGGTTAATTTATCATCCATTTACTTCTCCTAAACGAGGCAGATTCCGGGGATCGTTCTGATAGATCTGGCTTAAGATTTCCGCAACCGCCTGGTAAAATTCTACCGGGATTTCCATCCCTATTTCACAAATTTCATACAGACTTCTGGCCAGGGGCTTGTTTTCTACCACCGGAACTCCATTGTCATGGGCAATCCGTTTTATCCTTTCCGCTACCTTTAATTTACCCTTGGCAACGACCTTGGGAGCATCCATATTACTGGTGGGCTCGTACTTCAAGGCAATGGCTAAATGCGTCGGGTTGGTGACAACCACGGTTGCTTCCGGTACTTCCTGCATCATACGACGAAAAGCCACTTCCTTTTGTTTAGACCGAATTTTTGATTTCACATGCGGATCACCCTCATATTGTTTGGTCTCCTCTTTTACCTCTTCCTTACTCATTTTCAGGCTCTTTTCATGTTTATAGCGCTGATAACCGAAATCGGCAAAAGCCATGACCAGCAAAGCAAGAATAACTTTAAATGAGAGATCATAGATTACCTGCCCTAAAAATGAAACGATCTCTCCCACCGTGCGATGCGGCAGAATCAGGAACTCATACCTGTATTTATTTAATACATAATAGCTGATCACTGCCAAAATCAATATTTTTAAAATACCCTTCACCAATTCCACCAAAGAACGGGAAGAAAACATATTTTTCAGACCGGATAAAGGGTTTATCTTTTTGAAATCGGGATTGATCGCTTTTTTGGCGATGATGAATTTTATCTGTGCGACGTTACTCACAACCGCTGCAATTAAAATAAAACCCATTACCGGCAGGACCAGGGCAGCAAAAACTTTCATGAATCCGATCATTTGACCCGGAAGGCTCTGAACCGTCAGTTGCATATTGGAAGATTCGTGGTAGGTGGTGATCATAAAATTATTCAGAACATGCCCGAAAAAAGATGAGCTGGCTTTGAAGGCCAGAATCGCACTGATTAAAACAGCTACCGCATTCAGCTCCTGACTCTTGGCCACCTGGCCTTTATCTTTGGCGTCCTCGCGCCGCTTCGCGGTAGGTTGTTCTGTTTTATCCTGGGCATCGTCAGCCATAACCTACAAACTCCTCACGATCGTGGTTACAAATGTTTGCATCTGATCATTCACATAGCCGAACAAAGACTGAAAGATCTGCAAAGAAAAAATCAACAAAAAAATACCCGCCCCAATCTTAAGGGGAAGGCTGATGAAAAAGATGTTCAACTGCGGCATAACCCGGGCCATGAAGGCAATCGCCACATCGGTAACCAGGAGAAAGACCATAGTCGGCGCTGCAAAACGCAATGCCATATCATATATAATCCGCCCCCCGTTCACAAAAGTCCTGCCGATCTCAGGCCGGAAAGTTTCCCCACCGAGATGAATCAATTGGAAATTCTGAAACAGGGTTTCTATCAAAAAATAGTGTCCGTTCGTAACCAGAAAAAATATAACGATGATCAGCAACCAAAAATTACCGATAATCGGTTGCTGATTCTGGGTGCTGGGATCAAAGACATTCATAATGGCCATACCCATTTGATAACCGACAAATGCTCCGGCTACAGAGAAGGCTTCAAAAACCAGCCGTGCCCCGTACCCAATCAACATACCGGTGAATACTTCCCCCATAATGGCCACAACAAAAGGTAAAAAGGTCGTATAAGTCGTATGGAATCCACTAATTAACAGGGGTGAAACGATGAGGGTCAACAGAATACTCAAAGCAATACGTATTTTCACCGAGACCACGGCATAGCCTATGATGGGTAAAGTGGCGATCATAGCCGACATGCGGCTGAATACCAGCAGATAAACCGGGAGATTGAGGCTTATTTTGTCAATCAGTTCATACATAATCAATGAGGCATGGTTGCAATAAAATTAAAAATTTCCGTTGTGAAGCCCAACAATAGATCAAGAAACCAGGGCATCAATAAAAAAATAACCAAAAAGACGATTACGATCTTGGGTACAAAGGTCAGAGTCATTTCATTGATCTGAGTCGTCGCCTGGAAAACCCCGATCAGCAATCCGATGATCATCCCTGTTCCCAGGATAGGCAGCAGAATATACATAGTCGTCATCAGAGCCTCGCGGCCAATATAAACAACAAAATCTGTGGTCATGATTAAAATCCCCGAATTAATGATTCGACAATCAAATACCATCCGTCCACCAGTACGAAGAGCAACAGCTTAAAAGGCATGGCGATCATAACCGGTGGCAACATCATCATACCCATGGAGAGCAGCACGCTGCCGACTACCAGATCGATAAGCAACATGGGCAGATATAGTAAAAACCCGATTTGAAATGCGGTTTTTAATTCACTGATAATAAAGGCGGGAATTAAGGTAGAAAGCGATACATCGGCGGCCGTTTTCGGTTTGTCACCTCCCCGCAGATCAATGAATAATTTCAGATCCTTTCGCCGGGTCTGTTTCAGCATAAAAGCCTTAACCGGCTTACTGGCCCGGTCCAGAGCTTCCTGTTGAGTAATTTGTTTATGAAGATAAGGTTGCAAAGCCTGACTATTTACCTGATCAATAACCGGTTTCATGACAAAAAAAGTCAAAAAGAGGGCCAGACCCACCAGTATCTGATTGGAAGGAACATTTTGCGTGGCCATACTTTGTCGCAGAAAATGAAAGACCACCACAATGCGCGTAAAAGAGGTCATCATAATCAGGATCGACGGTGCCAGACTTAAAATCGTGATCATGAATAAAATCTGCATAGTCGGAACCAAATCGGCAGGACTGTTCGATTTACTTACCCCGATACTGATCTTAGGTAATGCCGATTGAGCATCGACCCAAGCAGGAACGACAAACACTGCCAAAAGAATAATCACTAAAATTCTAAAGACTTTTTTATTTTTCATCATTTTACTCGTAATTATGTGCCTCAGATAATGACAAATTACGTGCCAGAGATTTATACGCTGTATTTGATGTTTTTCAAAGAATCAATCATAATGTTAAGTCGTTAAAAATCTATTATTTATGGTTTACAGTGCAAGGAGGGTGTAGCAACAAAAGAACAACTTTATTTAAAAGGACAAGTAAAGATTGCTTGAAAGGGGAAATTATTTCCGTTTTCAGATTTGGAATATTCTTTATGAAAAATCCCCTTGCCTGCATTACCGGGCAGCGGTTCATCCGGTAGCGCTCCTCTTTGGTGAAGCGCATACCGGCCTGCTATTCTCTCGCTAACTTAGAGGCCGGACTGTGATACGGATCAGTCCTTCGGAACAAAAATTATCCGGATGTGCTGTAGTTTTGGCTCTACCGGGGTTCTTGTGAAGTCATCTATTAAATAAAGACTGACAATATGATTTTACTGCTTCGATCATTTTTCATCTAATAATAAAAGTATCCGAAGGATACGAATATAAGTAGCCACAGGCGGAGCCTGTGGTAATGCGGTAAAAGCGAGCGCGACGCTGAAGGAAAGTATACGGAGTGAAATTAGCATAAAGAACTCAATGTAATGAAAAACTAAATTTATAAAATTTCCCGTTTTTTCAGATCGTCCGGTAGTGGGCGATTTCTCTATGGGTTAACAGACTGCACCCGAGGTTTATTCAAATGTCCCTGACGGGACATGCTACTTTTTTGTCTACCCTTTCCCGGCGATAAATCGCCGGGCTAATAGCAAACATCCCTGCCGGGATTGTTTGTTAACCAATCGGTATTCTTTTGGCTCGGCCATTTAATGTGGGCAGGATTTTGTCAGGTGAAAAAAGGCTCTATGTTGAATTGTGCGGATTACTACGAGCGCGATGGTTAAAAGCCGTATTTGCTAAAGTGATATTTTGGAAATCACAAAAAACAAGCAACAAATAACAATGGCGCCAAAATCCCAAATTTAATAGTCATCCAAAGGATGATGGTTGCTTGATATTTGAGTTTTTGTTTTTTTGGGATTTATTTGATTTTTGTTATTTGTACTTTGGAATTTCAGGTTACAATTAAAGGTACGTAAAAAAGTATTGAGTTTACGGTTAAACGATCCTGGGCAACTTAAGGCTGTTATCTTTTGATTGTGTACTCATTTTCCCAAAGGGAAAATCTGAGATTAGCCCGCCAATTTATTGGCGGGAAATGATAAGAGCGTATTTGAGGTCGTCCCGTCAGGGACGGATGATTAACCGAATTCCCCGCAGGATTTTCATTTGAAAAATCGATATCATAGTGAAATTTAATAATTAGCTTACCCGCACAAAATGCCATAGAACCAAAAATAAGCTTTGACCGGAAAAGAGGATTATTTTTTCGGCTTTACGGGGTTTCTTGTGAAGCCGTATATTAACTGAAGACCGATAAAAGGAATGAAACAATTCTTTATGGTTTCGTTCATCTTGTATTTAAAGAAATAGTATCCGAAGGATACGAATATAAGTAGCCACAGGCGGAGCCTGTGGTAAAGCGGTAAAAGCGAGCGTGACGCTGAAGGCGTCGAATTTGGGACACAGAGCATGGAGATCCTATATATTGAAAGGCCTGGTTTATTTTACCGCTTTGCGGTAACATTATTCGGTT
>Ga0256841_1000200_pt1 | contig 66424 bp, 52 predicted proteins | sample 356308metaG_FD_185971 | JGI IMG/M metagenome (GOLD analysis project Ga0256841, IMG submission 185971) | Hydrothermal vent microbial communities from Mid Atlantic Ridge, Atlantic Ocean - 356-308 | ecosystem: Environmental > Aquatic > Marine > Hydrothermal vents | place: Atlantic Ocean: Mid... | reverse complement strand
CCTGCACTTCCACGGTGAGCGGCCGCGGCCGCGTATTGTTGAGAATCAGCTTGGTGGTGAATCCCGCCCCGACGCGCCAGAACGGCGCCAGGAGATCGTGCGGCCCGGCGCCCGGACGTTGCGCCCGGACCGGCGTCGTGTCGAACAGCAGCGCCGCCGCCCCTCGAGAATTCGGGGACAGCCAGCCAATTGGGGTACCAGATGTCATGAGTCACATTGCCGCGCCGGCCAATTGGTGGCTGTCCCCGAATTCTCCTGCCCTCTCTGGTGCGGCGGCGGACGCCCCGGCGATCACGCCCCAGCGCGGCGGCCACGGCGCGTTTTGAAAAGAATAACAGGAATTCCTGCCGGAGAAGCGGTCAAATATGTAACATTTTTGCTCTGTCCCTCTCTCCGCCGCTGCCCTCGACGTCTGCCGCGCCCGGGCGAGCCCACGCATCGGCAGACAGCCGGATCACTGCCGGCGGCGGGGGCCGCTTTGACGATCCCGACGGCCTGCTCCTCACGTGGCGGGAATCGAGCAGAGGGTTGTTCAAAGTGGGGTCCAGGAGGTTCTTCGGCACGCTTTCCAGTTGTTGCGTTACTGCGTCCACGACAGGGGGGCTCGCCACGGGCGACGGGCGGTGGGGCGGGTGCCGCGGAAGAGAACGCTGCCGGGCGGTGCTCTGGCAGAGAGGGGCGGAATTGGGAAAAGAGTTGCCTGTCACCGAAATAGAGGCTAGGGCTTGATGCCGATGCGGAGGCGGTCGGCGCGGTCGAGCAGCATGGCGACGCCGTGGGCTTCGAGGTACTCGTCGACGGCCTCTTTGGCGCCGGCGTAGTCGCCGTAGTCGTCGATGATCAGGACGCCGCCTTCGGCGAGCAGCGGGAAGAGGGCTTCCATTTCGGCTTTGGTGGAATCGTACCAGTCGGTGTCGAGGCGGAGGAGGGCGATGGCGCCGGGGCGGTCGACGGCGAGCGTGCGGCGGACGTCGCCCTCGACGAGGCGGATCTTGGCTTCCGGATAGCCGGTGCTCGAGAGGTTGGCGCGGACCTCCGAGGCCGGAACGCCGTGCCAGGCGCGGCGCGAGGGTTGGAAGTGGGCGGCCGGGACGCCGGAGAAGGTGCGGTCGCGTTCCGAAGAAGCCGTCATGCCGCTGAAGGTGTCGTAGAGCCAGATCTCGCGGGTGAGTGAGCCGAGGGAGCGGAGGGTGAGGGCGGCGCACATGGCGCTGCCGCCGCGCCAGACGCCGCACTCGACGACGGCGCCGGGGATGCCGCGGGCCTCGATGTAGCGGACGGCCTGCCAGAGGGCGAAGACGCGCTCGATCGAGGTCATGGTAAAGGGGCGGCAGCGGCGGTAGATCTCCATGAACTCGCTCTCGCTGTAGATGTCGCCGAGCGAGATCGAGAGGCGGCGGAGCTCCAGACCGGCGCCCTCGAGGAGCCGGTTGACGATGCGTCCGCAGAGGCGGGCGAGAGCGGCTGGGCGATAGAGCGGCATGGGTTCGCGGATCCCCAACGTTCCGGCGCAGACGATCGGGCAGACCGTCCGAAGCGCGCGGCTCAGACAAGCTGCCGGGAAGCGCCCACGGCCCCGGCGGAGCGCCCCCGGCTGCGCCGGCGCACCTTGGGCCAGTCTAGCAGACGCCGGGAGGCGCGGCCGGCGAGCGGGAGGCCGGGGCAGAGGCGCGCCGGAAGGTGCAATTTCTGCTCGGCGGGTGCAAACCATGCGCGGGCGGCGGGGGCCGGGACGGCGTTCCGGACGGTTACCGGCGGCACCCGGATTGCATCGCGTAAAGTGAATAGTAAGGAAACAGGGAGGTTCGGGTATGAAACGCCTCATCGTGTGGGGGCTGTTCGGGTGGCTGGCGGCGGCCCAGGCGGCGCCGCAGCCGATGCACCGGTTCGATCCCGAATCCGTGCGGACGATCGAGGGCAAGATCACGCAGGTGCGGGCCGAGCGGGGCCAGGGGATGCCGTTCCTCGAGGTGGAGAGCGGAGGAAAGACGGTCAAGGTGGTGCTGGGCTCGATGCGGTATCTGCTGAGCAAAGACTTCAACCCGAAGGCGGGCGAGAAGGTCCGCGTGGAAGGGTTTGCGATGGGCGAGAATCAGGTGATCGCGCGCAAAGTGACCTTGCCCGAAAGCGGCAAGGAGCTGGAGCTGCGCGACAAGGACGGCCGGCCGCTGTGGCACCGGGGCCACCACGGCCGGCACGGACACCACCACCGTTCCGAATCGACGGAGGAGAAGCCGTGAGAGCGATCGCCGTTCTGATGTTGTTGGTGTGGGCCGCGGCCGCGCCGGGAGCCGAGCTGACGGAGGCGCAGCGGGCCAGGGCCGAAGCGCTGGAGCATCGCCTGATGGCTCCCTGCTGCTGGAGCGAGACGGTGGCCGAGCACCGCAGCGAGATCGCGCTCGAGATGCGGGCCGAGATCGAGCAGATGGTGGCTGAGGGCAAGAGCGACCGCGAGATCCTGGACTACTACAAAGCGCAGTACGGGATGCGGATCCTGACGGAGCCGGAGGGCGGGCTCTTCGTGGTCATGAACGTGGTTCCGGTGGTGGTTCTCGTGGCCGGGCTGGTCATCGTGGCGGCGCTCATCCGGCGGTGGGCCAGGGCCGGCGGGACCCGGCAGGCGGACGTCAACCCATAGCGAGTGCGGCGGGCGCACCAATTGCAGCCGGGTTGCATTTGAGGCTACTCCCCTAATAAGATGTGATTGTACATTTTCTCTATCGAGAACGAGGGAGCATCGGATGATCTATTCACGTTCCGCCGAGTACGCCATTCGGGCGTTCGTCTATCTGGCAGACGTGCCGGAGGGGAAGTACGCCATGGTGAAGAACATCGCCGAGGAGTGCGACATACCCACGCACTTCCTGGCGAAGATCCTCCAGCAGCTTGCCCGCAAAGGGTTCCTGCGTTCGAGCAAGGGGCCGACGGGGGGGTTCACATTGCGGCGGCCGCCGGATGAGATCAACCTGCTGGAGATCGTCGATGCGATCGACGGTCTGGAGGAGTACCAGCGGTGTCTCGGCGGGATGGCCGAGTGCAACGACGACGCTCCCTGCGGGATGCACGATTCCTGGAAGGAACTGCGGGCGCGTATACTGGATTACTTGGAGGACACCTCGATCGCCGACGTGGCCGAGGCGCAGCGCAAGAAGCGCGAGGCGCTGGCCCGCAAGGAGAAGCGGGCCAAGAAACTGGCCAAAGTCGAAGAGAGCTGAGAGGGAAGAAAGACAGGGGAACCGGGCGCCGGCGGCGCCGGTAACATTCAGCAGGAGGCAACTATGGGCAGTTCGGTATTGGTCCCGATGGTCGTCGAGCAGACATCGCGGGGCGAGCGAGCCTTTGATATCTACTCGAGGCTTCTCAAGGAGAACATCATCTTCCTGGGGACGCCAATCGACGACAACGTCGCGAATCTGATCATCGCCCAGATCCTGTACCTCGCCGCGGAGGACCCGGAAAAGGACATTTCCCTGTACATCAACTCTCCTGGCGGCTCGATCACGGCGGGCCTGGCGATTCTGGACACGATGCGGCTGGTGGAGCCGGACATTGTGACCTACTGCGTGGGACAGGCAGCCTCGATGGCGGCCGTGCTGGTGGCCTGCGGGACGAAGGGCAAGCGCTACAGCCTGCCGCACTCGCGGATTCTGATCCATCAGCCGTCGATGAGCGGGCTGGCCGGGCAGGCGGCCGACATCGACATCCACGCCCGGGAGATCCTGCGGATGCGGGAGACGCTGAACAAGATCCTGGCGGAGGCCACCGGGCAAGAAGTGGAGAAGGTGGCCCGGGACGTGGATCGTGACTACATCATGGACGCCCAGCAGGCCCTCGACTACGGGATGATCGACCGGATCATCACCACGCGGGAGCCGGCGGCGGTCCGGGTGGGGTGAGGCTGAACCGGGGACGCGACGCTTCAAGAGGTCGGCGCCGCGGGTGCGGCCGATAAGACCGTGAACCGCTCTGGGCGGGCGCTTCAGGCATACTTCCGAGACTCCCACAAAAGCTCCGCGTCGAGCATTTGTGCGAAAAGCCCGGAATACGAGGGGCGGGAGCTGCGTGCGTGTGGAAAAGCAAAAGACGCGGCCCAGGCCCCAGTCAATCGACGGCGGTGGGGGAGAGCGCAGAACCGGCGGAAGCCAGCACCGGTCCCGGGGCGAGGCGGCGCTGGATGAGGGCGGCGTACTGGTCGCGAGCGGGGGCGAACTCACGCATCTGCCGGGCGGTGAGGCGGCGGGCGCGCGGGGGCCTGAGGCGCTCGAAATTCAGGTACTTGCCGTGTTTGAGGATGCGGAAGTCGAGGTGGGGACCGGTAGCGAGCCCGGTGGCCCCGACGAGCCCAATCCGCTGGCCCTGGGAGACGCGCTGGCCGCGGCGGACGAAGATGCGCGAGAGGTGGAGGTAGCGGGTCTCGAAGCCGTTGGCGTGGCGGATCTTCACCATGCGGCCGGCGCCGCCGGACCAGCCGGCGAAGGTCACCCGGCCGGAGGCGATCGCCTGGACGGGCGTTCCCCGGGGTGCGGCGTAGTCGGTCCCGAGGTGCGGCCGGTAGATCTTGAGGATCGGGTGGAAGCGGTGGCGGGAGAAGTGGGAGCTGATACGGGCGCTGAATTTCAGGGGCGAGCGTAGGAAAGCGGCCTGCAGGGAACGGCCGTCGCGGGAGTAGTACCGGGGCTTGCCGTCCGGGTCGGGGTAGAGGAAGCCCTCGTAGAGGGCGCCGGCGTTGTTGTAGCGGGCGGCGAGGATGCGCTTGTAGGTGGGCGGCTGACCGTTGAAGTATTCCTTCTTCTCGACCAAGAGGCAGAAGTCGTCGCCGCGGCGAGGATCGGTGTAGAAGTCGATGTCCCAGGCGAAGATCTCGGCCATGGCGAGAGCCAATTCGGGGCGCTCGCCGGTAGCGGCGATGCTCTCAAACAGCGAGCCTTCCAGGATGCCGCAGACGGCGACGGTGCGGACGACGCCGGGGATCTCTTCTATGGAGGCGGAGAAAGAGCCGGAGTCGCGCCGCACCCTCAGACAGTGGTCCGGGTCGATCGTGTACTCGAGAAGCTCGACGGTTCCGGCGGGGGGCTCGCGTTTGACGACCAGATAGGTTCCGGCGCGGAACTTGCGGACGTCGAAAGCGCGGCGGACGGAGTCGATGATCTCGAGCCGGTCGTCCAGGGGCACGCGGGCGCGCTTCAGCAAGACTTCCAGCGTGTCGCCCCGGCGGATGCGGAGGGATTCGGCGACGAGTTCCGGCGCAGGGGCGGCTTCTTCCGCGTTCTGGTCGCGCTGCGCAGGAGCGGCGAGGCGCTCTGGGCTGGGCGGGGAGTGGACGGCGTAGCCGAGCAAGGCGGCGCCGATCGCCACCACCGCCAGGATCGCGGCGACGGCGGCGGCCGTGGAAGCTTTGGTGGACTTCATGAGAGCCGCCTCCCGTTCCGTCTTCGGGGGCCGGACACCCTCGGCCGCGGAGGCCGCGCAGCGACCAGAACCAGAGAGTCCAGCCGGAGCACAAGCACCTTTCCTAATGTACACGAAGCGGCGGTTTTGTTCGCAACCGTGGCGGCGGCGGCCAAGGTATATTTCAGATTAACAGAGGTAATAATCTGCTATAATGGCGGCGGAACTGCCACGGGAGGCCCACGGCGGTGATTCGGAAGGGGAAGATCCTCATCATCGACGACGACCGCCGCTTCCGGGAAACCCTCGCCCGCCGCCTGGACTCCCAGGGATACGTCCCGCACGTCTGTTCGAGCGCGGTGGAGGGGCTGGCGGCGATCGAACAGCAGCGGTGGGATGTGGTGGTGACCGAAGCGCGGCTGGACAGCGCGGCGGGTGGGGGGCTGCCGTCGCGGATCAAAGCGCTATGCCCGGAAGTGCCGGTGATCGTGGTGACCGCATACCCATCGGTTGAGGGTGCGGTGCGGTGCTTGAAGGCGGGGGTGGAGGAATACTTCACCAAAACGGTGGAGTTCAGCGAGCTGTTACGGGGAATCGAGCAGGCGCTGGAGCGCTCGAGGGCGCGCCGGGAAGTGGAGCGGCTGCGGGTCAAGTTGAGCGAGACCTCGCCGAAAGCGGACCTGGTGGGGCGGAGCGCAGCGATGGTCCGGGTGCGCGAGCAGGTCGAGACGGTGGCGGGGACCGACGCCACGGTGCTGATCACGGGGGAGCGGGGAACGGGCAAGGAGATCGTCGCCCGGGCGATCCACGCGGGTAGCCCTAGGAGCCAGATGCCGATGGCGGTGGTGCGGTGCGGTTTGCTTCCCGAGGAACTGCTCGACGAAGAGCTATTCGGCCGGGAACGGGCGGGAACAGAAGGCGTCACGATCCGGAAGGGGAAGTTGGAAATCGCCGACAGTGGGACGGTCTTGCTGGACGAGATCAGCGAAATCAGCCCCCGGCTTCAAGCAGAACTCCTGAACGTTCTGGAGACGAAAGAGGTGTTCCGGACTGGGGGATCGAAGCCGGTGCGGGTGGACGTGCGGTGGATCGCGGCCAGCAACCGGAAGCTGGAGGCGCTGGTGCGAGAGGGACGCTTCCGGGCGGAGCTCTTCTACCGGCTGAACGTCTTTACGATCGAGCTGCCTCCGCTCAGGGAGCGGAGAGAAGACATTCCGCTGCTGGTGGACCACTTCCTGCGGAAGCACGCGGCGCTGATGAACCGGCCGGCGCCGCGGGTGGCGAAAAAAGCGATGGATCTGCTGCTGGCTTATGCATGGCCGGGGAACGTCCGGGAGCTGGAGAACGCGGTGGAGCGGGCGCTGCTCATCTCGAACGGAGGCGAGATCCGCCGGAGCCACTTCCCGTTCCAGTTGGAGCGGAGGGAAGACAATGAGGGGCTGAGCCTGGCCGAGGTGGAGCGGCGGCACATCGAGCGGATCGTGGAGCAGACGGGGTGGAACCTGTCGCAGGCGGCCCGGATCCTGAAGATCGACCGGACGACGCTCTACAACAAGCTGCGGCGTTACGGGCTGCGGTAGCGGCGGCCGTTCAGCGCACGACGCCTTCCAGGGGACTGGAGGCGCTGGCGTAGAGTTTCTTGGGGATGCGTCCGGCCTCGTAGGCCAGGCGGCCGGCCTCGACGGCGTGGCGCATGGCCACGGCCATCTTCTCGGGGTCCCCCGCCTCGGCGATGGCGGTGTTCATGAGGATGCCGTCGAAGCCCATCTCCATGGCCACGGTAGCGTCGGAGGCGGTGCCGACGCCGGCGTCGATGATGAGAGGCACCTCGGTGATCATCTCGCGCAGTATGCGCAGGTTCGAGACGTTCTGGATGCCGAGGCCGGAGCCGATGGGGGCGGCCAGGGGCATGACGGCGGCGGCGCCGGCATCGATCAGCTTTTTGGCGACGATTAAGTCGTCGTTGGTGTAGGGCAAGACGACGAAGCCTTCCTTGACGAGGATGCGGGTGGCCTCGAGGAGGCCATGGGTGTCGGGAAAGAGGGTCTTCTGGTCGCCGATTACTTCGAGCTTGATCCAGTTCGACAGGCCGACCTCGCGGGCCAGGCGCGCGGTGCGCACGGCCTCGTCGGCGTTGTAGCAGCCGGCGGTGTTGGGCAGGATGAAGAACTTGTCACGGTCGATGTAGTCGAGTAGCGACTCCTTGCTCCGGTCCGTCAGGTTCACGCGCCGAACGGCGACGGTGACCATTTCGGCGCCGGAGGCCTCGTGGCAGCGTTTCATTTCTTCGAAGGTGCGATACTTGCCGGTACCCACGATGAGGCGGGAGCGAAACTTGCGATCAGCGATAGTCAATGTTCCAGACATGTCGTTATGTTCCCGAATGAGGAGCCGGACCGGGCTCCAAGCTTTGCTGCCGGCCCCGGGCCGCCGCCGCAAAGCCGTCAGAATCCTTCGAGCAAGTGGCCCATGCGCTCTTTCTTCGTCCGCAAGTAATTCTCGGCGGTCTCGCAGTACTCGGCCTGGCAGGGCACGCGCTCAACGATTTTGATACCGCTGCGCTCCAGGGCGCGGATCTTGTCGGGGTTGTTCGACAGCAAGCGCACTCTGCGGATGCCGAAGTAGAGCAGGATCCGGGCCGGGAGCTCATAGCTGCGCAGGTCGGCGGCGAAGCCGAGCTTCTCGTTGGCCTCGACGGTGTCGGCGCCTTCGTCCTGCAGCTCGTAGGCGCGGAGCTTGTTGAGCAAGCCGATGCCGCGGCCTTCTTTGTGCTCGTAGATGAGCAGGCCGCGGCCCTCGTCGGCGATCATCGCCAGAGAGAGTTCCAGTTGCGCCCGGCAGTCGCACCGGAGGCTGTGGAAGACGTCACCGGTGAGGCACTGCGAGTGGATGCGGACGAGCGGCGGCGGGTCTCCGCCAAGGTCGCCCATTTTCAGAACCACCGCCTCCTCGACCGACTGTCCATTGCGGCTTTCGAATCCCAAGATACGGAAGTGGCCGAAGCGCGAGGGGAAGTCAGCCTCCGCCACTTTGTGCAAGTCGGCTGCAAGTCTTGTCGGCATTACAGGAAACGCGCAGGCTCCGGGTTCCGGCAGACCCATTTTCATTATAGCGGTCCCGGCAGAGGCGAGCCTCTCCCGGCGTGGCGGACCAGCGGGCAGGAGAGCGTCGCCGGGAACCGCGGAGGACGGGGTCGCGGGCGCGTTCGACGACGCCTGGCCGGTGTATTCCGAAGTTTGACACTCTTCGAAAGCCCTTGCTAGAGTGGGCTTTCCGGATGGCAGTGACGGGCCTGACGAGGGAAGCGGCGTTCCGAACCACGGGCGCCAGGCAGCCATGAGCGGTCTCAAGAAAACCCCCTTGAACGAAGTACACCGGCGGCTCGGCGCGCGGATGGTCGATTTCGGCGGCTGGGAGATGCCGGTGCAATACAGCTCGATTCTGGAAGAGCACCGGGCGGTGCGGACGGCGGTGGGGCTGTTCGACGTCAGCCACATGGGGGAGATCGAGATCCGGGGCCCGGAGGCGCTCGAGCTGACGAACTACGTCACCGTCAACGACGCCGCGAAGCTGACCCCGGGGCGGGCGCAGTACTCGGCGCTGCTCTACGAGCACGGCGGGTTCGTGGACGACATCCTGGTGCACAAGGTGGCCGACGACCACTTCTTCCTGTGCGTGAACGCCTCGAACCAGGAGAAGGACTACGAGCACATCCGCGCGGTGAACCGCTGGGACGCGGAAGTGGTGTTTGCGAGCGAGCGCTACGCGCAGCTCGCCATTCAGGGGCCGAAGGCGCCGGCGACGCTGCAGAAGCTGACGCGGACGCGGCTCGAGGAGATCCGGTATTACCGCTTCACCGACGGCGAGGTGCTGGGGGTCCGGGGGCGGATCGCCCGCACCGGCTACACGGGCGAGGACGGTTTCGAGATCTACATCGGTCCGGCGGAGGCGGAACGGATCTGGAACGCGGTGCTCGAAGCGGGCGAGGAGTTCGGCATCCGGCCGTGCGGTCTGGGGGCGAGGAACACGCTACGGATGGAAGCCGGCATGGCGCTCTACGGCCATGAGATCGACGCCTCGATCAACCCGTTCGAAGCCGGCCTCGGCTGGATCGTGAAGATGGACAAGGGCGAATTCCTGGGCCGGGCGGCGCTCGAGAAGGCGCGGGAGAGGGTGCGCCGCAACCTGATCGGATTCGAGGTGACGGGGCGGGGGATCGCGCGGGACGGCTACGAGGTGCTGATCGGCGGCGACCTGGCGGGGTGGGTGACCAGCGGGGGCCCGTCGCCGACGTTGGGCAAGAACATCGGCATGTGCTATCTGCCCGCGGACCAGGCGGAGCCCGGGCGCAAGATCGAGATTCTGATCCGCGGCAGGACGGTGGAAGCCGTGACGGCGCCCATCCCGTTCTACAAGCGGAAAAGGTGAGAGCAAATGGCAGCGACATACCCGGAAAACTACCGTTACACCAAAGAGCACGAATGGGTGGTTGTCGAGGGCGACACGGCGACCATCGGGATCACCGATTACGCCCAGAAGGAGCTGGGCGACGTGGTTTACGTGGACCTGCCGCAACCGGGAGACTCCGTGGTGGCCGGCAAGACGATGGGCTCGGTGGAGTCGGTGAAGGCGGTCTCGGACGTTTACTCGCCAGTGACCGGTGAGGTGATCGAGGTGAACCAGAAACTCGCCGACGCGCCGGAGAAGGTGAACGAGGACCCGCACGGGGAGGCCTGGATGGTGAAGGTGCGGCTGTCGAACCCGGCGGAGGTAGAGAGTTTGCTGACGGCGGCCGAGTACCAGTCCTACATAGAAGGGAGCGAATCTTAAGACTCCTTGCGTTACCTGCCGAAGTCCGACGATGAACGCCGCGAGATGCTCGCGGAACTGGGCCTGGAGAGCCTGGACGACCTTTACGCCCATCTTCCCGAGGAGGTCCTGCTTCGGGAGCCGCTGAAGCTGGGGCCGGGCAAGTCCGAGTACGAGATCACCGACTACTTCCGGCGGCTGAGCGGACGCAACGTGGCGGGGCGTCCCTGTTTCCTTGGTGCGGGAGCTTACTGTCACTACCGGCCGGTGCTGGTCGACGTCCTGGTGGGCCGAGGCGAGTTCCTTACCGCGTACACGCCGTACCAGGCGGAGATCTCGCAGGGCACCCTGATGACGATCTTCGAGTTCCAGACCATGCTGTGCCAGCTCACCGGCATGGAGGTGGCGAACGCCTCGGTCTACGACGGCTCGACGGCCGTGCCGGAAGCGGTGCAGATGGCGCGGCGGATCACGCGGCGCGACCGGGTGGTGGTGGCGAACACGGTTCACCCGGAGTACCGCCAGGTGCTCGAGACCTACGCGCGGCACCAGGGGCTGGAGACGGCCGTGACCGGCTATGTCCGGGACACGGGGATGGCGGATCTGGAAGAGATCGAGCGGGAGACCGACGAGCGGACGGCGGCGGTCCTGATCCAGTCGCCGAACTTCTTCGGCGTGGTGGAGGACGTCAGGCAGGCGGCCGAGATCGCTCACGCCAAGGGGGCGCTGCTGATCGTCGTCTTCACCGAGCCGGTGGCCTACGGGGTGCTGGAGCCGCCGCGGCAGGCCGACATCGTGGCCGGCGAGCTGCAATCCTTCGCCATCGCGCCGAGCTACGGCGGCCCCTACGCCGGGGTGATCGCCACCCGGCAGAAGTACATCCGGCAACTGCCGGGCCGGCTGGTGGGGCGGACGAAGGACATCGAGGGCAGGGGTGCCTATTGCCTCACGCTGACCACGCGGGAGCAGCACATCCGCCGGGAGAAGGCCACGTCGAACATCTGCACCAACCAGGCGCTGGTGGCGCTGATGGCGACGATCTTCATGACCGTCTACGGCAAGCGCGGGCTGCGCGAACTGGCCGAGCAGAACCTCGCCAAGGCGCACTATCTGGCGGGGAAGGTGCCGCAGAAGTTCTTCGGGCCGTTCTTCAACGAGTTCGTGGCCCACTCGGCGGTGAGGAAGCCCGCGGAGGTGAACGCGCGGCTGATGGAGCGGGGCATCGTCGGCGGGCTGCCGCTGGGGCGGTTCTATCCGGAGCTCGAAGACTGCCTGCTGCTGTGCGCGACGGAGATGGCGCGGCGGGAAGACATGGACGCCGTGGCCGAGGCGATTCTGGGGAGGTAGGAGGCGGCGGTGATCAAGAAAGCCAGGCAGCACGTCAGCCAGAACGAATCGCTGATCTTCGAGCGCAGCTCGCCGGGCAAGCGGGCCTATCAGTTGCCGCCGCTCGACGTGCCCGCGGTGGACCCGAAGGACGCCCTGGGCGCCGGGAACGTGCGGGAGGAGATCGGCGGGTTCCCCGAGGTGAGCGAGGTGGAAGTGGTGCGCCACTTCACGCGGCTCTCCACCTACAACTACGCCATCGACCACGGGATGTATCCGCTTGGCTCCTGCACGATGAAGTACAACCCGCGGGTGAACGAAGCGGTGGCGGCGCTGGAAGGGCTGCGGTGGATTCACCCCTACCAGCCGGACGAGTCGGTGCAGGGAGCGCTGGAGGTGATCGCGGCCCTGGAGAATGCCCTGTGCGAGATCACCGGGATGGACGCGGTGACGCTGCAGCCGGCGGCGGGGGCGCACGGGGAGCTGACCGGGATGCTGCTGGTGCGGGCGGCGCTGGAGGCCGAGGGGCGGCCGCGGCGGGTGGTTTTGGTGCCGGATTCGGCGCACGGCACGAACCCGGCATCGGTCGCCATGGCGGGTTACCAGGTGCGCAACATCGCCTCGAACGAGAAGGGGATGGTGGACCTGGCGGCGCTCGAGGCGGCGGTGGACGAAGACACGGCGGCGCTGATGGTAACCAATCCGAACACGCTGGGGGTGTTCGAAGAGAACATCGTCGCGGTGGCCCGCATCCTGCACGCCAAGGGGGCGCTGCTCTACATGGACGGGGCGAACATGAACGCCCTGGCGGGGATCTCGCGGCCGGGCGAGTTCGGCGTGGACGTGATGCACCTGAACCTGCACAAGACGTTCTCGACGCCCCACGGCGGCGGAGGGCCGGGCTCGGGTCCGGTGGCGGTGAAGAAGCGCCTGGAGCCGTTCCTGCCGCTGCCCCGGCTGGTGAACGAAGAAGCGGGCTGGCGGTGGGACTACGGCCGGCCGCAGTCGATCGGCCGGGTCAGGGCCTTCTACGGGAACTTCGGCGTGCTGGTGCGGGCGCTGGCGTACATCCTGGCCCACGGGGGCGAGGGGCTGCGGCGGGCGACGCTCGATGCGATCCTGAACGCGGTCTACGTCCGCAAGAAGCTGGAGCCCTACTACGAGCTGCCGCACAAAGCGCCGACGATGCACGAGTGCGTCTTCAGCGACGCGCGGCAAGCGGGCCGCGGCGTGCGGACGATGGACATCGCCAAGCGGCTCATCGACTACGGCTTCCACCCCTATACGGTGAGCTTCCCGCTGATCGTCAAGGGCGCGATCATGATCGAGCCCACCGAGACCGAGAGCAAGCAGGAGCTGGACCTGTTCATCGACGCGATGATCTCGATCGCCAGGGAAGCGGAGGAGAATCCGGAACTGGTGAAGGGCGCGCCCCACATGACGCGCATCCGGCGGGTGGACGAGGTGACGGCGGCCCGGAAGCCGGTGGTGCGATGGACGCGGGAAGAGGAAAAATAACCCCCGGAACGGCTGGCGGACGGACCTGGACGCTGGGAGCGTAACCGAAAGCCGTCCGGGAACGAAAGTGTAAACTGGCAGCCGCCGATTCCGGTGGGTCTGTGTCCGGAGGGACCAGGAGCAGATGAGAACGGACTGGATTGTTTTCTGGGCGGCGGCCGCGTTGGCCGCTGGACTGGCGTGGGCACAGTCGCGGCCGCGGCTGCACGCGTTGCCCAAGACCGACGAGGGCGTCAAGACCGGCCCGGCGATCGGCGAAAAGATCCCTGCCTTCCAGGCCGTGGACCAGCACGGGCGGCGGCGCAGCTTCGAAGACCTCAGGGGGCCGCGCGGGCTTGTCCTCATGTTCGTGCGGTCGGCCGACTGGTGACCGTACTGCAAGACCCAGCTCGTGGAGCTGGAACAGCGCCGGAGTGATTTCGAGAAGCGGGGCCTGCGGGTGGCCGCGTTGATGTACGATCCGGTGGAAACCATCCGGGCGTTCGCGGAACGGAAGGGGATTACGTACCCGCTGCTGTCCGATCCGGAGTCGGAGGTGATCCGCGCCTTCGGTATTCTGAACACCAACATCCCACGGAAGAGCAAAGCCTACGGCATTCCGTTTCCCGGGACGTACATCATCGACGAGAACGGCGTGGTCCGGGCGAAGTTCTTCGAGGAGGACCACCGGGAGCGGTATACCGCGTCGAGCATCCTGGTGCGCTACTTCCGGGACGACGCCGGGCGGGCGGTGAAGACTGTCGAGACGAAGCACCTGAAACTGACGGCTTCGGCGAGCGACGCCGTGGTGCATCCGGGCAGCCGCATCACGCTTGTTCTGAAAGTGGAACTGAAACCGAAGATGCACGTCTACGCGCCGGGCGTCGCGGGCGGCTACATCCCCGTTGCCTGGGAGATTCCACAAACCGGGGCCTGGGTGGCGCTCGCGGCCGGGTATCCGGAGTCGCGGACGCTGCACCTGGAGGCGATCGACGAGACGTTGCCGGTGTTCGAGGGGACGTTCCGGCTCACGCGGGACGTGGTCTTCGGGCAGAGGACCGAGCTGGCGCCGGTGGTCCGGGATGGGAGGATCACCGTCAAGGGCTCGTTCCGCTACCAGGCCTGCGACGACAAGATGTGCTATCCGCCCCAGACGCTGCCGCTGGAGTGGAGTTTCGCGGTGGAGGATCTCGAGAAGTGAGCCGGCCGGCCGGCGGTCTCACCGCTGCGGCGCCGCTGTGCGACACTGGGCGGTGATGAGGTTTGCCGCGGTTCTGGTTTTGATCGGGCTGGGCGCCCGCGTTCTGCAAGCGCAAGACCCCACCCCGGAGGGTGTGCAGCCGGTCTGGGACGTGAAGACGATGTGCCGGGAGCTGTCGGATCAGCTCGGCCGGTTCGAGCCGCTGCTCGAGAAGGTGAACCCGCAGGAGTGGAAGCACTCGGCCGACGCCTACGCGAAGCAGTTGGAGGATCTGGAGAAGCAGATCGGCTACCTGAAACGCACGCTCGGCGAGCTGGCGGCGGACCCGGGGCGGATGACGAAGGCGCTCGAGGCGTTCCTGCGGATGCAGACGGTGGAGTCGATGATGCGGTCGATGATCGAGGGGGTGCGGCGGTACCAGAACCCGGCGATGGCGGACCTGCTCGAAGGGGTGCTGAACGAGGTGGGGCCGTACGCCCAGGCGCTGCAGGACTACCTGGTGCAACTGGTGGCGCAGAAGGAGGCGGAGTTCAAGATCATCGACGAAGAGGCGCAGCGCTGCCGGTCGCAGTTGATCCAGGGGAAGGACTGAGTCTCCGGGTTCGGGGTGCGGCGCGCGCCAGGCACCCCAGGGTCGTTGCTGGGGAATCCGGGTCCAGCCAGCCAATTGTGCGGGGCGGTGTTGAGCGGGGGGCCGCGCGCTCTTTTCGGGGACAGGCACCGCAATCACCAATCTCTTTTAATCTCTTTTCGGGGACAGGCACCGCAATCACCAATCAGGAAGGACCGTGTCTCGACGCGCCAAGTGCTGCAGCAGGAATTGGTGATTGAGTGGCCAGTCCCCGGTTTATGTCAGTGTCCCTCTTTTCCTTGTCTCAGCTTCGGGGTTCAGACCAGGGTTCAGACCAGCAATTAGCAATTAGGGAAAGGGGTGACTGTCCCCGATTTGGGGCCACTCCGTCACGCCCGCTCGCCGGGGCTCGGTGGGAGTTCGAGGCGGGCCGGGCCGGGGAGGACCGGGGGCAGGCGGGGCAGGAAGCGCGGGGGGCGGCGGTGTTGGGTCAACTGCTCGAAGGCGTAGGCGAGGGCGATGAGGCGGGGCTCGGTCCAGGCGGCTCCGATGAAGGAGATGCCGACGGGGAGGCCGAAGACGGCGCCCATGGGGACGGTGATCGAGGGGTAGCCGGCGACGGCGGCGGGGGTGGAGCTGCCGCCGGTGAAGTGGTCGCCGTTGACCAGGTCCGTGCACCAGGCCGGGCCGCCGGTGGGGGCGACGAGGGCGTCGAGGCGGTGCTCGCGGATGACTTTGTCGAGACCCTCGGTGCGCGCGTAGCGGCGGCAGGTAGCGAGGGCGTCGCGGTAGGCCTTGTCGGTGAGGGGGCCTTTCTCCTGGGCTTTGATGAAGATGTCCTGGCCGAAGTAGGGCATCTCCTGATCGGCGTGGCGCTCGTTGAACTCGATCAAATCGGCGAGGGTCTTAGCGGGGGCTCCCGGGCCGAGGGAGGCCAGGTACTTGTTGATGCCGTCCTTGAACTCGTAGAGCAGAACTTCGTAGCTGGCTTCGGAATACTTGCGGCGGTTGGGGATGTCGGCGGGGTCGATGATTTCGGCGCCAGCCTTCTTCATGGCCTCGACGGCGTCGTCGAAGAGCCTGGCGACCCTGGGGTTGCGGTGCTGGTAGTTGCGGGCGACGCCGATGCGGGCGCCGCGGAGGGCGTCGGGGTCCAGAAACTTCGTGTAGTCGGCTTCGATGTGGCCCTCGGCGGCGGCGGTGGCGGGGTCGCGGGGATCGACGCCGGCCAGGGCGGAGAGCAGGGCGGCGGCGTCGGCCACGGTGCGGGCCATGGGTCCAGCGGTGTCCTGGGTGTGAGAGATCGGGACGACGCCGGCGCGGGAGACCAGCCCGACGGTGGGCTTGATGCCGACGATGCCGTTGGCGTTGGAGGGGCAGACGATGGAGCCGTTGGTCTCGGTGCCGACGGCGGCGGCGCAGAGGCTGGCCGAGGGGGCGACCCCCGAGCCGGAGGAAGAGCCGCAGGGGTTGCGGTCCAGCAAATAGGGATTGCGGGTCTGGCCGCCGCGGCCGCTCCAGCCGGAGGTGGAGTGCTCGGAGCGGAAGTTGGCCCACTCGGAGAGGTTCGTTTTGGCGAGGATGACGGCGCCGGCGGCGCGGAGGCGTTGGGCGACGCCGGAGTCCCGGGGCGCGATGGATTCGGCCAGGGCGAGGGAACCGGCCGAGGTCTTCATCCGGTCCGCGGTGTCGATGTTGTCCTTGATCATGACGGGGATGCCGTGCAGCGGCCCGCGGACGTTGCCGGCGCGGCGCTCCTCGTCCAGGCGCGAGGCGATCTCGAGGGCGTCCGGGTTGATCTCGATGACGGAGTTCAGCGTGGGCCCGGAGCGGTCGATCTGCTCGATGCGGGCGAGGTACTTCTCGCAGAGCGAGCGCGACGTCTCTTCGCCGGCCTCCATGCGGCGTCGGAGCTCGGCGATGGGAACTTCATCCAGCTCGAAGGCGGGAACGGCCTCCCGGGCGCGTTCGGGAGAGGGCTTCGGGGCGCAGCCGCCCAGACCCAGGGCGGCGGCGGTGGACAAGAATCTGCGGCGATCCATGGGAACAGGGTAGCAACAGCGGCGCCGGCGTTTGCAAGGGCGCGGGCGGGCGGAGCCGTAGAAAGCAAGCGTTCGGGGATAATGGGTGGAGCATGCCTGCCGGACGCCCGCCGTTCCCGTTCCAGATCGTGATCGAGCTGCCGGCCTGGCTGGGGAGGTTCGAGTTCGCGCCGGCCTACCGGAACGCTGAAGAGAAGATGCGGCTGGCAGTAGTCCTGGCGAGGCGGAACGTGGAGGAGGGGACCGGAGGACCGTTCGGGGCGGCGGTGTTCGAGCGCGCGACGGGGGCGCTGGTGGCTCCAGGGGTGAACCTGGTGGTTCCGTCGCACGCGGCGACGGCGCACGCCGAGATCGTGGCGCTGACCCTGGCGGGGCAGACGGCGGGCACGCACGATCTTTCCGAGCTGGACTGCGAGCTGGTGACCACCGTCGAGCCGTGCGCCATGTGCCTGGGGGCGGTGCCGTGGTCCGGCGTGGGCCGCCTGGTGTGCGGGGCGCGGGAGGAGGACGCCCGGGCGATCGGCTTCGACGAGGGAAGCAAGCCGGCGGACTGGCCGGCGGCGCTCGAGTCGCGGCGGATCGACGTCGTGCGGGACGTGTTGCGGGAAGAAGCGACGGCGGTGCTGCGCGACTACCAGGCGGCGGGCGGGCCCATCTACAACCCGCGGCGCTGAGGGGCGCGCCGGCCGGGAGCGGGCGCCGGAAGAGCCTGTGTTACGCTGTAATTCCGCCGATGCCGGGGAGTTCTGAGACGACGACAGGGGAACGGTTCCAGCGCCTGGTGGAGATCATGGCGCGGCTGCGGGCGCCGGACGGCTGCCCCTGGGACCGCGCCCAGACCTTCGACTCGATCAAGCCGTACACGCTCGAAGAGGTCTACGAGGTCCTGGACACGATCGACGCCCGAGACTGGCCGGCGCTGGCCGAGGAGCTGGGCGACTTGATGCTCCAGTGCGTCTTCTACGCCCAGATGGCCAAGGAAGCGGGCTACTTCACGATCGACGACTCGCTGGACGCCATCAACAAGAAGCTGCTGCGGCGGCACCCGCATGTGTTCGGCACGGCGGAGGCGCGGACGCCGGAGGACGTCAGGAAGCGCTGGGAGGAGATCAAGGCCGAGGAGCTCGATGAGAAGAACCGGACGCGGCAGGCGCTCCTCGACGGGGTGTCGCGGGCGCAGCCGGCGCTGGCCGAGGCGGCGCAGATCTCCAAAAAAGTCGCCGCCGTGGGCTTCGACTGGACCGATACGGACCACGTGCTCGAGAAGCTGCACGAGGAACTCGACGAGCTGGACCGGGCGCGGCGGCAACTACGGGAAGCGGCCGCCGCAGGCGAGCGGGCCGAGGCGCTGGAAGAGGAGATCGGCGATATCCTGTTCGTGATCGTGAACATCGCGCGGCACTTGAAGGTGGATCCGGAACAGGCGCTGCGGAAGGCGAACGCCAAGTTCCGGCGGCGGTTCGCGCGGGTGGAGGAAGGGCTCGCGAAACGAGGCAAGTCGTTGGAGGAAGCATCGCTTGAGGAGATGGAAGCGCTGTGGGAAGACGCGAAACGGGAGAGCGGATCCAATACAGAATGCTGACCCAGCTCAGCGAGTTCGAGCAGTTGATCGAGATTCAGCGTGAAGTCTGGGGCTTCGCCGATGTCGAGATCGTGCCGTCGCGGCTGTTCCTGATCGCGCACAAGGTGGGCGGGCAGGTGATCGGGGCCGAGGACGGCGAACGGATCATCGGCTACTGCTTCTCGCTGCCCGGCATCCGGCGCGACACGGGCGGGATCTACCTCCACAGCCACATGCTGGCGGTGCTGCCGGACTACCGCAACCGGGGCATCGGGCGGCAGCTCAAGCTGGAGCAGCGCAAGGAGGCGCTCGAGCGCGGGATCGACCTGATCGAGTGGACCTTCGATCCGCTGGAGCTGAAGAACGCCTACTTGAACATCGAGCGGCTGGGGGTGATCGTCCGGCGCTACATCCGGAACTATTACGGGATCACGACGAGCAAGCTCCACTCAGGAATGCCGACGGACCGCTGCGTGGCCGAGTGGCATCTGGACACCGAGCGGACGCGGCGGATCCTCGACGGGGACGAGCGCGAAAGGGAGCCGGTGGTGGAGCGGATCCCGATCCCGGCCGACATCGCCCGGATCCGGCACGAGGATATCCGGGAAGCGCTGCGAATTCAACGAGAAGCGACGGAAAAGTTCGAGGAGTGCTTCGAACGCGGCCTGGCGGTGACCGGCTTCGAGCGCTCCGAGAAGTTTGGAACCTATCTGCTAAGCCCATGGCCCTGAGAATCGAGCGCATCACGGTGCGGCAACTGCAGATGCCGCTGGTACATTTCTTCGAGACGAGCTTCGGCCGTACCACGCACCGGATCATCACGTTGGTGGAGGTAACCTCAGGCGGAGTCTCCGGCTGGGGCGAGGTGACGTGCGGGGAGCGGCCTTTCTTCAACGAAGAGTGGGCCGAGGGGGCGTTCCTGCTGCTACGGGACCTGATCGGGCCGGCGGTGGTGGGCCGGGAAGTTTCGAGCGCGGCGGAGTTCCACAAGATGCTGCCGCCGGTTCGCGGGCACCTGATGACCAAGGGCGGGCTCGAGTGCGCTGTCTGGGATCTGGAGGCGCGGCTCGAGGGCGTGCCGCTATGGAGGAAGATCGGCGGCGGGGCGCGGCGGGAGATTCCGTGCGGGGTCTCGATCGGCATTCAGGACACCGTGGAGCAACTGCTGGAGAAGATTCAGACGGAACTCGAAGCCGGCTACCAGCGGATCAAGGTGAAGATCAAGCCCGGCTGGGACGTGGGGGTGCTCGGCAGGATTCGGGAGAAGTTCCAGGGAATCAAGCTGTCGGCGGATGCGAATTCAGCCTATACGTTAGGAGATGCCGCACACTTGAAGCAGCTCGACGCCTTCCATCTGATGATGATCGAGCAGCCGCTCGCTTGGGACGACATCATCGACCATGCGGAGCTGCAGAAGCAGTTGGCGACGCCGGTGTGCCTGGACGAGTGCATTCGGGGCGCGCGGCATGCCGAGCAGGCGATCCGGCTGGGGGCGTGCCGGGTGATCAATATCAAGCTGGGCCGGGTGGGCGGCTTCGCCGGGGCGCGGGCGGTGCACGATGCGGCCGAGCGGGCGGGGATTCCGGTCTGGTGCGGGGGGATGCTGGAATCCGGCGTAGGGCGGGCGCACAACATCGCGTTGTCGAGCCTCGAGAACTTCACCCTGCCGGGCGACGTTTCGGCGTCGAAGCGCTACTGGGAGCGGGACATCATCGATCCGCCGGTGGAGGTGACGCCGGAGGGCACGATCCGGCTGCGGGACGAGCCGGGCTTCGGCTACGAGCTGGATCTGGACTACATCGAGCGCCTGACATTCCGCCGGGCCGAGATCCGACCCGGCGAGGCCGGCGCGTAGCCGGAATGAGAGAATAGGAGATTGCATTCCCCGCTGCCGGCCCCGCGGCGCTGAAGACAACCGCATGATCACGTTCCGCCGACTCCTCCAGCAGAACCGCAACTACCGCTACACGTGGATCGGGCAGATCGTTTCCGAAATCGGCGACCACTTCAACACGATCGCCGTCTTCTCGCTGGCGCTGCACAACACGGGCTCCGGGATGGTGGTGAGCACGCTGATGATCGCCCGGGCGCTGCCGTTCGTGCTGGCCGGTCCGCTGGCGGGGGTGCTGCTGGACCGGATGGACCGCAAGCACCTCATGATCGCCAGTGATCTGGTGCGGGCGGCGATCGGCATCTGCTTCATCTTCGCCACCGATCCGGAGCACACCTGGCTGCTCTACGTGCTGAGCTTCCTGCTGATGTTCGCCTCGCCGTTCTTCACCAGCGGGCGGGCGGCGATCCTGCCGGCGATCACGAGCGAAGAGGAGCTGCACACGGCCAACTCGCTGACGAAAACGACGCAGTGGACGGCGGTGACGATCGGAGCGCTGACCGGCGGCGCCACGGCCATGCAGTTCGGCTACGAGTGGGCGTTCGTGTTCAATGCGGCGTCGTTCGTGTTTTCGGCGGCGTGCATCGCGCAACTGAAGGCGCCGCGGGGGTTCCGGGCCGAGCGGCGGGCGCTGACCGAGGCGGCGGTGCTGCGGCCGTGGCGGGAGTACATCGACGGGCTGAAGTACATGCGGAGCGTGCCGCTGCTGTTCACCATCGCCCTGGTCCACGTGGGATGGGCCTCGGGCGGCGGCGCGGCGCAGATCCTGTTCACGCTGTTCGGCCAGGTGGTCTATCCGTACGGGCCGGCGGGGCTGGGAACGATCTGGGGATTTGCGGGCGTGGGACTGCTGATCGGCGGCGCCTTCGCGAACCGGGTGGGCAACCGGCTCGGGTTCGAGGGCTACCGGCGGCTGATCACGGTGGTGTTCTGGATCCACGGCTTGGCCTACATTGCCTTCAGCCAGGCGCGGCCGTTCTGGCTGGTGCTGGTCTTCATCGCCATGTCGCGCTTCGGCATGGGGGTGGCGGCGATTCTGAACGTGACGCTGCTGCTCAGGCATGTGCCGGACGCCTACCGGGGCCGCGTGTTCGCCACGATCGAGACGCTGACCTGGGGGACGATGATGGTGTCGATGGCGGCCACGGGCTGGGCGACGGAACATTACGATCCGCGGACGATCGGCGCGGTGGCGGGGATGCTGAGCTGCTCGACGGCGGTGATCTGGATGGTGGCGGGCTGGCGCGGGATGCTGCGGGAGCCGGCGGCGGCCGGAGTGGAGCGGGAAGAGGTGGAAGTCCATGGCGAACCCGGGGTCTGAACGGGCCGAACTGCGGGGAAAGACCGTGCTGGTGACCGGCGGGGCGCGGCGCATCGGGCGGGCGATCGCGCTGCGGCTGGCGCAGGAAGGGGCGCGGGTGCTGATCCACTATCACACCTCGGAAGAGGACGCGCGGCGGACGGCGGCCGACTGCGGCGGGGCGGAGCTGTTCCGGGCGAATCTGGAGAGCGTGGCGGAGATCGAGAGGATGTTCCGGGATGTACGCGAGCGCGCCGGGGGGCTCTACGGACTGGTGAACAACGCGGCGCGGTTCACCAAGCGGCACCCATTCGAGATCACGGAGGCGGACTGGGACTTCATCCACTCGGTGAACCTGAAGGCGGTCTTCTTCTGCTCGAAAGAGGCGGCGAAACTGATGCGGGAGGCCGGCGGCGGCCGGATCGTGAACATCAGCTCGCTGGGCGGGCTGCGGCCTTGGGCGATGCACGCGCACTACTGCGCCTCGAAGGCGGGGGTGATCCACCTGACGCGAGCGCTGGCGAAAGCGTTCGCGCCGGAGGTGACGGTGAACTCGGTGGCGCCGGGCGTGATCCAGTTCGGAGAGTTGGACGAGGAAAGCCGGGCGATGGTGCGCGACACGCCAGCGAGGCGGCCGGGGCGGGCCGAAGAGGTGGCGGACGCGGTGGTCTATTTCCTGAGGGCGCCGGGCTTCGTCACCGGGCAGCTGCTGGCGGTGGACGGAGGTCTGAGCCTGCGCTGAAGGCGGGCGGCGGGATCAGGGAGCCGTGACCGCTTCCTCGCCGGGCTCGGCGACGGGGATCGCCACCGGGGCCGACGGGCGGCCGTCGATGCTCACCACCAGAGGAACGGCCTCGCCCTCCGGAACGGTGGTACCGAGAATAAACTGCACGATCCGCACATTGCCGCCGCCGCCCGCGCGGATGATGCGAGTAGGGTTGTGCACGATGCCGGCCACGGTGACGGTGACGCGCTCAGCGTCGATCTCCTCGTCGGGCAGGCCGAGATCGGTGACGCGGATCTGGACCAGCTTGCCGGGCACGGCGGGGTTCTCAGCCGAAACGACGGCGCCGGTAGCCGAGTGCACGCTCAGGATCTGCGGGGGGGCCAGGCCGGTCTTCAGCAGCACCGGGTAGGCGGCACTGCCACGGGCGGTGAGCCGGGCCACCACCCAGCCAGGCCGCACGGAAGCGGGCACGCGGAAACGGACCTTGCCATCGTTCACCTCGAGCACTTCAGCCGGCTCGCCGTGCAGCGTCAGGGTCACTTCCGCGGGCGAGAGTTCCGGTGGAAGCGAGGCCACACTCAGCACGGCCGTCTTGCCAAGGTAAGCGACCGGGCGGCCGGTGGCTTCGTCGAAGGCCGGGGTGTAGACGGAGGGCCGGGATGGATCTGCCGGGTCCAAGCGGAACGCCCGGGGCTGCTCGATCACCTCGAGGCCGGTTACCGCGGTGACGTTGACCAAAGTTTCCGGCGCCTTGGCGGCCACCGCGACGTTCGCGAGGATCCGGCCGGGGCCGAGGACCAGAGAGTCTTTGACGAGGACATCCCCGGAACCGAACCCAAGCACGGTACCCGGGCCGAACCGGGTGCCGGCGCCCCGGATTTCGACCATCGCCTCCGTGCCCGCCGGCAGAGCCGACGGACTGATGGAGAAGATGGCCGGGTCGCGGTCCTCGAAGTCGAAGACCGGAGGCTGCCGGCCGTCGAGGAACCAGGACGTCTGGCCGTCGGGATTCAGCGCCACGACCACCGCCTGGTGTCCGCCGGCGGCCACCGGTGGCCGGACGAGGAGGCCGCCCGGGTCAAGAACGCCCAGGATCTCAGCGGCGGCGCCGTCGAAGAGAATCCGCGTGTCCCCGGTAATCCGCTCGCCCACCACGGCAACGGCTGGAGCGCCGTTTTCATCCACGGCCGGAGTGACTTCGTGGATGGTCGGCGGCGCCGTCTGGCTCAACTGCAAGCCCGCCGGCAGAACGTAGAGTTCGCTGCCGCGGGAAAACAGCAGATGCCGGGAGCCGGTGCCGGAAAACGGATTGAACTCGAGGTTGATCTGAACGAAGCGCGGATCGGGGCCATAAGGTTGGAGGCCGCCTTCGGGAACGACGGCGGAACCGCCGATGACGGAGGTTTTCAGGCCCGGAGCAGGCTCCTCGCCCGTGGACAAGCCGAAACCATAGGCGACGAGGAACCGCCTCTCGGTATCCAGGCTGAGATACCCGGCCCGAACGGGGACGTTGCCGGGGAAGCTGTAGGTGGTGACGGAATGGATTTCGGGCAGTCCTGTGACATCGGGAAAGAAATCCACAGCCTCGGCCAGCGCGCCGGCCTCGACGGTGATGAGCGTGGCGCGGGTGACGTCCTTGACGCCCGGATAAAACTGGGTGTCGAAGTACACGTCAGCGATGATCGGTTCGTCGTCCGGGCCGCGGGGCATCACGATATTGGCGCGGCTGACCTCGCCATAAACGGGCGGGGGGAGAGGATGAGCGTAGACGTAATACTGGCCGGGAGGCAGGCCGGCTATCCGGTAGGCGCCATCGGGATTCGAGAGGGTACTGATGGCGGTCCCTTCGGGGGAGACGGCCACCACGGAAGCGAGGTTGACGCCGTTGCCGCCGGCCACGACACGGCCGGTGATCGAACCGGTAGCCTGCGCGAAGCCGGGGGCGGGGTAGAGCAGGGAGACGGCGGCGATGTCGTCAGCCGCCAGCGGTCTCGCTTTTGTAGTCGCCCGGGTGATCCCGGTGGACATGGTTGCAGAGGTGAAGGTGTGCTGGAGGCCGAGAGCGTGGCCCAGCTCGTGGACGAGCGTCATAAAGAAGCCATCGCTGTAGCTCGGCTGGCGCGAGAGATCGGTGTTCAGCACGACCACGGCCTTGGTAATGGCGACGAAGGTCTCCCCGCCGCGAGTGACGAAGCCGGCGCGGGAAGTAGGCCCCCCCATAGCAATCAAGCCCGGAGGCAGCTCGTCGAAAACGACGTCGATGCTCGGGGTGGCTTCGGGCAGAGAGATGTCGGCCACTCCTCCGAAGCGGAGCCGCAGGGCTGAAGTCGGGACTTGATCCCAGGCAGCCGCGGCAAGCCGAATCTGGCTGATCAGGGAGTCGAAACTGTCGCCGGGAGCCAACTGCTCCGGACCAGCGTCTGAGATCCGGTACTGCAGAACCCGACCGGGCAGGGAAGCAAGATCGAACTTCTCGGCGACGGGGACGAAGGGCGGCTCAGTGCTCTGATAGTGGACGTAAAAATAGTATGCGGACGCCGGGGAGCACAGCAGGGCGGCGCAAGCCAGGGCGACGATCACCTGTTTCGATCCGGCCGTGGAAGACATAACGGTTACCTGGCTCCCGCCCCCATGACGCGCTCGACGCGGCGGCGCAGTTCGCTCAAAGCCAAGGTCAGCGCCTGATCCTGAACAGGCCGCCCGGTGCTGGGATCGAGCATAGTAGCGGCGCTGGCCGGCCGGTAGGCCACAAGCTTGCCGTCGGCGTCACGCCGGAGTTCGAAGACGCCCTGCGAGAGGCCGATGACGTAGGTGATGCCGCTCTTGCCTGTCCACAGGAAGAGCACGTATTCGGCGCCGCGCTCGAGCGCCGGCGTACCGGAGAACTCCTGGCGCAGGGCGCCCAGGCTGCCGCCGGGGACGGCGACCTCGATCGAAGACGCTTCCGGCCCCTTCCACCGCTCGATGACACTGACGCGGGTGAGGGTGTAGATCAGCGGGCCCCGCTGGATAGTCCGGCTACCCTCAGCCCGGACGCGCACGATCGCGGTTGACTTGCGCACCATCTCATCGAGAGAGAGCTTCTCCAGTGTCGCGCCCGCCAAAGGCGCCGCCAAGGCGGCGCCGAGGAGAACGCTCATCCACGTGGCCCGGCGCATCGGTAGTTCACTCAACGGGGTTCCTTGCATCCCGCGTACCAATGCTAACCACTTGAAAACAAAAGCCGCACATACCATTATTGTGGCACCCTGACACAGTGTGGGGCAGCCGGAGGGCCAGGGGGTCAGCCCCAGGCCCGGACGGCCTGGGCCACGGCGAAAGTGACCAGGAATCCCAGGGCGAGGGGCAACAGGGCGCCCAGAAGCGTCCATTTCGCGCTGCGGGTTTCCTTCCAGATGGTGAGGATGGTGGTGCCGCAGGGGTTGTGGAGGAGGGCGAACAACATCAGGCAGACGGCGGTGAGCAGGGTCCAGCTATGTCCGTCCACGAGCAGAGCCCGGAGCTGGTCGAGCGATTCGAGTTCAATCATCATGCCGGTGCCAAGGTAGACCATGAGCATGGTCGGGACGACGATCTCGTTGGCTGGGATAGCGATGATGTAAGCGAGCAGGATCACGCCGTCGAGTCCGATGGCGTGGCCCAAGGGATCGAGAAAGGAAGCCACATGCTGGGCGAGGCTAGCGCTACCGGCATGGATGTTGGCGAGCAGCCAGATGACGGCGCCGGCGGGGGCGGCGGTAGCCATGGCGCGGAGAAGAACAAAGATGGTGCGATCGATGATCGAAGTGTAGAGAATGCGCAGAATACTCGGGCGGCGGTATGGAGGCAGCTCGAGCGTGAACGCGGAGGCTTCGCCCCGGAGGACGGTGCGGGCGAGGCCCCAGGAGACGATCAGAGTGAAGACGGCCCCGAGAAGAACGATCCCCACGACGGCGCCGGCGGCGGCGAGCGAGGCGAGGGCGGGCGGGAAAGCGGCGGCGACGAAGACGCTGGCCAGCATGATCAGGGTAGGGAAGCGGCCGTTGCAGGGGACAAAGTTGTTCGTGAGGATGGCGATGAGGCGCTCGCGGGGGGAATCGATCACGCGGGTGGCGATCACGCCGGCGGCGTTGCAGCCGAAACCCATGGCCATGGTCAGGGCCTGCTTGCCGTGAGCGCCGGCCTTGCGGAAGAGCCAATCGAGGTTGAAGGCGACCCGGGGAAGGTAGCCGAGGTCTTCGAGGATGGTGAACAGCGGGAAGAAGATCGCCATCGGCGGCAGCATGACGCTGATCACCCAGGCCAGGCCGCGGTAGACGCCGTGCCAGAGGAATCCGGTGAGCCACCACGGGGCGCCCCAGGCTTCGAACCAGGCGGCGGCGTGGGCTTCGATGGCGAACAGGCCCCGGGCGAGCAGGCTGGACGGGTAGTTGGCTCCCACGATGGTGATCCAGAAGACGAGGGCGAGCAGGGCCAGCATCAGCGGCAGGCCGAAGACGGGCGAGGTGACCAGGCGGTCGATGCGCTGCTCCCAGGAGAGGCGCCGGCCGGGCCGGGTGCGGACGACGCGGTTGACGATGCGGCCGGCCTCGGCATAGAGGGAGGTGACGACCTGGTCGCGGAAGTCCGGCGGGAGCCGGCGGCGCAGCTCGTCGGCGCGGCGCACGAGGCGCTCGGCCGCGGTCGGGGCGCTGGTTTCGGGCATCATTGTCCGCCCTCCAAAGCGATGAGGCGGCTCCCGGAGGCGGCCGGGGCGGACTGGGCTGCCGCCAGCCGCGCCAGCTCACCCGTGAGCAGGGACTGCCTGATGGTGTGGTCGCCGTCGAGAAGGCGATAGGCGACCCAGCGCGCGGAGGGCAGCCCGGGAGCTACTTCCTCGATCAGGGGCACGAGTTGCTCGACGGCGCGTTCCAGGGCGGGGTTCTGCCGCCACTTCCGGGGTCTTGTTGGAATGGCGCCGGACACGACCCCGGCGATGGTCTCTACCAGCTCGTGAAGCCCCCGGCCGGTACGGGCGACCGTGGGGACGGCGGGAACACCGAGCTCCCGGGAGAGGGCGCGGACATCCACGTCGATGCCCTTGCGTTCGGCTTCGTCCATCAAGTTCACGCAGGCGACGACCCTACCGGTAATTTCGAGCACCTGTAGGGTGAGATTGAGATTGCGCTCGAGGGCGGTGGCGTCCATGACGACGACGGTGCAGTCCGGCTGACCGAACAGAATGAAGTCACGGGCTACCTGTTCGTCCTGGGAGGCGGACATCAGAGAATAGGTGCCGGGCAGATCGACGAGCTTGTAGTGGAGGCCGCGGTAAGCGAAGGCGCCCTCGGCGCGGGTGACGGTCTTCCCGGGCCAGTTGCCGACGTGCTGCTTCAAGCCGGTGAGGGCATTGAAGACCGAGGACTTCCCGGTATTCGGGTTCCCGGCCAACGCCACCAGGTGGTCGTGGTGGGAGAGTTCGATTCCCATCTGGGCGAGCTGGGCGCCGGCGGGACAGTGGGAGCAGTCGTGTCCGGAGGGGAAGGGAGTACTCACGCGGTAGCCTCCTGGGACGGAACGGAATCTCCGGTTCCGTTTACCGGGCGCACCCAGACCATTCGCGCCTGGTCGCTGCGTAAGGCGATCAGGGTGCCGCGCACCTCATAGGCGCGCGGATCTCCAAAGGCGTTGGCGAGAGCGGCGGTGACGTGAGCTCCGGGCGTGAGGCCGAGATCGAGCAGGCGACGCCGGGCCAATCCGCGGAAGCTTGGATCGAGGCCGACGACCTCGGCCCGGGCGCCGGTAGCGAGGTCCGCCAGGGTCACGGCATCGGCGGGCTTCTCGGGGGCTACCGGAGAACGGCGAACGTGGACGTTGGCGGCTACCACCGGGGAAATCCGGCGCTGACGTCCATGATGTTCGATGACCACGAAATCGGGGCCGTGATCGAGAACCCGGATGGGATCGCCCGGCCTCAAGGCGAGGGCCGAGATACGGCGGAAGACGGAGTCCGGTTCATCTTCTACATGAGCTATATAGAGTGATTCTCCTGTAGTCACATCAGTTAGAGGAGTCAATTTTTCGTCAGAAATGGAGCCGTCGGCAAGGGGGATGGGGTCCCCGTGCGGGTCGCGGTCTGGATGCCCGAGCCGGGCGTCTAGCGCTTCGATCGTTTCAGCCGACAGGTCGTGTTCAGCCCGTTCGGCGGTGCGGTGGACCTCGCGGAGCGGCATGCCGGCCTCTTCGGCCAGGTAAGTTTCGAGCAGACGGTGAGCCCGGACGATCTGGAAGGCGAGATCCTTGCCGGCCGGCGTCAACTCGAGGGCGCCTTTGAGGGATTTGAGTAGGCCGTTGCTCTCCATCCTCTCGACGAGCGACGCGACTTCGGAACGCGGCAGGCGCAGGGCCCCGGCAAGGGAATCCAGGGTGGGCGACAGTTTCCGCCGGTCCGCCTCGAACAGGTGCTTCAGGGCGTCTTCCAGGCGGCGGCGCGTACGGAGACGCCGCCACTGCCGCCAGCGGTGGCGAAGGCCCCAGCGCGGGGCGAGCAAGAAGGCCAACGCGAGCAACAATAGGACGAGCCAGGCCACGATCCCCTCCCGCCGGGCATGTAAGCATAGATATCGGCCCGGCATTAACCACAGTTGAGAACCTATTCTATCACAGACTCGGAAGTCCCCGGCGGGCAATCTGATGCAGGGTGAGGGGGAAAGCCGGGCGGGGCGTCGAGGTGCGGGGGGAACACGGGTGCAGAGGCGGTCCAACTCAACCGGGGTGGTGGATTTCGGCCACTCAAAGGCGGGGCTCAAGGAACGAAACTCTTTGATATCAAGCAAGTTATCCTTTGGCCGGGAAGATGCACCAACAAAGGCGGCGGAAAGGAGGCTGTCATGAGACCGAGACTGTTCTGGCTGCCGGTATTGGCCACCACGCTGTTGGTGACGGCCTCCGGGCAGGAGACCGATGAGTTGGGCCGGGGAGTGGCCCGGCTCAGCGTGATCAACGGCGACGTCTCGGTGCGCCGGGGCGACTCGGGCGACTGGGTGGCCGGGGCGGTGAACGCGCCGCTGGTGGCCGAGGACAGCGTCTATACCGGTGCGGGTTCGCGGGCCGAGATCCAATTGGACTGGGCGAACGTGGTCCGGCTGGCGGCGAACACGGAGATCCGCCTGTCGGAGCTGGAGACCGGGCAGTACCAGATCCAGTTGGCCCGCGGCACGATCACCTACAGCGTGCTCGACGACAATGACGCCGAGGTGGAGATCGCCACACCCAACGTCTCGGTGCGTCCCCTAAAGAAGGGACGCTACCGCGTGACCGTGCGTCCGGAGGAAACGACGGAAGTCACCGTCCGCAAAGGGCAGGCCGAGATCTACACACCGCAGGGAGTCGAATACCTGCGCGGCGGCAAGACGATGATCGTGCGCGGACCGATCGGGAATCCGGAGTTCCGCATCGTCGCCGCAATCCCGAAAGACCGTTGGGACCGGTGGAACGAGGAACGGGACAAGCAACTGCGGCGTACGCGGGCGTACCAGTATGTGAGCCGGGACATTTACGGGGCCGAGGATCTGGACGTCTACGGCCGCTGGGTGTACGTACCGCCGTATGGCTGGGTCTGGGATCCCGACGTGGCGCCTGGCTGGGCTCCGTACCGCTATGGCCGGTGGTCGTGGATCGACTACTACGGCTGGACCTGGATCAGCTACGACCCGTGGGGCTGGGCGCCGTACCACTGGGGGCGGTGGTTCTGGGACGGGCCGTATGGTTGGGTCTGGTGGCCCGGGGGAATCGGCATACACCACTACTGGCGTCCGGCGCTGGTGGCGTTCTTCGGCTGGAACGGCTACTCCGGGTTCCACTTCGGGGTAAGCGTCGGCTTCGGTTTCGGTCACATCGGATGGGTGCCGCTGGCTCCGTATGAGCCGTACTATCCCTGGTACGGCCACGGCTGGTATCACGGCTGGGGGCACGGGACTTACATCGACAACAGCGTCCGCATCGTAAACAACGTCAACATCACGAACATCTACCGCAACGCCAGAGCTCCCAACGCGATCACGGCGGTGAACGGAGAAGACTTCGTTCAGGGGCGGGTTCGCAACATCTTCCGGAGCGATCAGATCCGGAACGCCCACCTGATCCGCGGGGCGGTTCCTATGGTGCCGCGGCGTGAGAGTTTGCGGCTCAGCGACCGGACGGTGCGCCGGGCGAGCCTGCCGGCATCGGGAAGCCGCAGCCGGTTCTTCACGCGGCGCCAGCCCCAGCAAAGGGCGCGCGTGCCGTTCACGGAACAGCAGCGGCGGATGGAGGAGATCGTCCGGCGGATAGCCAGGCCGGCCGGGGCGAGCCGCGCCGCAGCCGGCGTGGCGCAACCGGCCAGCAGGGGCCAGCGCGCCGCGGGCGGCGGGAATGCCGCCACGCGGGCGCCGGTGAATTCTCGGGGAGCCGCTCGCGGCTGGACGAGAGCGGGAACGGCGGTTTCGGCGGAGCCGGGAAGTGCAGCGTCCCGTGGCGGAGCGCGCGCGGTGGCAGGCAGGGGCGCGGCGAGCCGTGCTGCAGGGACCCGATCGGTGACGTTGCCGGCGCCGTCGCGTACCGGGACGCGCGCCACTGGAGGATGGCGCCGGGTCGGCGAGGCCTCGCGGAACGCCCGGTTGCCGCAGGTGATCACCGGGCGGCCCAGTGCGGATACACCGTCCCGAGCGGCGGCGAGCCGAGGCGCATTCACGTCCCGCTCTGGTTCGCGAGCGAGCCGGAGCAGCGGCTGGCGGCGTTTCGGGGAGCCTTCCCGAGCCGTTCGAAGCATAGGCTCGGGTACGGCATCTGTCCCGGTGACCGGCGGCCGTTCAGCCACCAGGGGAGCGGCGGTCGGCACACGGAGCGCTGGTGGCTGGCGCCGTTTCGGCCAGCCTGCGACGGGAACGTCGCGGAGCGTGTTCGGTACGAGGAGCGGCACAGGCCTTTCCAGCCGGCCGGCTTTCGGCTCCAGCCATTCCGGCCGGATGGGCGGCGCGGGCGCCTCACGTTCGGCTGGAGCCCGCTCGAGTGGTTGGGAGCGGTTCGGCGGGCTGAGGAGTCCGGCTCCGGCGGGAATCGGCGGGCGGGCGTCCGGCGCTCCGACGAACCGAAGCATCCGGTCCTTGCCGTCGCGCTCCAGCGGCCGGAGCGTACCGACTTACCGGCGCTCGGCGCCGGGCTATTCTCCGGGTTATGGGCGCTCCAGCCCGAGTTACCGGCGTTCTTTCCCGTCGCGGAGTACGATCCAGGTACGGCCGCCGATTGTACGGCCGCGCAGCCGCCCCTCGTATGGGGGATATGGCGGCTCGCGGTCCCGGGGCGTCAGCTCTTCCCCGTCGATCTTCGGAGGCGGCTCGCGGTCCGGCCGTCCGTCGCGGTCGATCTTTACGGGCGGGTCGCGTTCGAGAAGCCCGTTTGGGATCGGGGGCAGCCGTGGTGGTTACTCCCGGCCCTCGATGAGCGCCCCGAGCCGTTCGAGCGGCTCGGCCGGGAGGCTTTCGGCCCCGGCATCAGGGAGCCGCGGATCGGTGAGCCGGTCAGCTCCGCTCAGCCGAGGCGGGAGAGGCCATTCCGGCGGGCGCCGATAGTCGCGGGCATGATTTCTTCCCTCATCGGCCCGCCGCCGGGGGGCAAGGCTACCCAGCGGCGGGCATCTTTTTTCTCCCAAGGGCCGCCGGCCCCAAGCCGCCCGGTGACCGAAACGGGCGGAGACGTTTACAAACCGCCGCCCCAAACGTATTGGTAGGCAAGGTCGATTGCCTGGAAATCCGCTCCGACAGTGGTATAAGCGCCGGTGGAATAGGCGACCCTCAAGGAGTGGTGGCGGCCAAGCGGGATCGAGAAGGTGGCGCCGACGCGGGAATTGCGCTGGAGATCGAAGCTCGGGACCCCGTCCACCGTGGTGCGGCCGCCGACGTAGAAGTTGGCGTTGAAGGCGGCCCAGAGCCCGGGCTTGAAAGTGTAGACCACGTGCATCTGGCCAGAGCCGATGGGTTGCTGGGTCTGCCGGGACCCCATGAAGTTGTCGTTGGCGGTGAACAGCCAAGCACCGAGGATCCACTCGAGCGTCCAACGATTCAGTGTCCGGCTAATGCCGAGCTCGGGCTTGAACGACCAGCGGTTGGCGCCGATGTTGACCAGGCGCGCCGGATCGTACTGGCCCGTAGGCGGAACGGCGACGAAGCTCGCGCCGACGATCCAGTTTTGCTCGTAGCCGGCGAACTTTTCTAGTGTCATCGCCGGTCCACCGTACAGGTTTACGGCCAGGCGGACGGCGGGATCAGCGAGCCCGGAACGGTGAACCTTTACGAACTCCCCTAGTACCAGACCCTGAATCGAGCCCGCCGTATAGGGGGCAACCACGGCGATGCTACCGGAGCGCCCGAAGAAATCGACAGACCGAAAGAAGCCTACATGAACGGTGTTGATGGTGGCGCTGACGTCTTCGACAGGAAACGTGGGATCGAAGTTGATATCGCCGGCCATTGTAGTGAAGGTGACGAGGAATGCGTTCACGCCCACGGGCGATATCGAGTAGGCGCGGGGCTCCAGCTGCTGGGCCGGCAAGAAGACGGAAGCGAAGGCCCAGACAGCGCCCAGGCGCAGAAGCAGGCCCAGAGGCCGAGGCAACGTCACTCAGGTTAGAATAACCCGCCGGCGGGAGCGTTGTGTGGGGCCGCGGGAGCCGAGCACTCGGGGAAGGCTTGGCTGAGCGCAGCGGCGCGGTGCTATTTAATCGTTGACTTTTGCGCCCCGCTGACATATATATGTCTTGCCACAGGCAGCTCCCACGAGGGCTCCGGGCGGAGTTCTTCAACGCGCTGAACCGGGCGAACTTCCGCGATCCGGTCGGCAGCGCCCGGCTGTTCGGGCGGCCGAACTTCGGCGTCATCACCCAGACGTTCCCGGCGCGGGTGATCCAGCTCGGGCTCAAACTGTACTACTGAACTGTAGATTCGCGCCCACTTGATCGCCGCCGGGGCGGCGCCCGTTCGGGTTAGCTGTCCCGGTGGCTTTCGCTGTGCCCGCGAGCAGCTTGCGCTGCTGATGGGAGGCTGCGGGAGTCACTGGCGATGCCTGAGGGCGAGGGCGATGGCCGGCTGGGCGGCGCTTCGGGGGCGGGGCGAGGGTTTTTGAGGCTGGAACGAGGCGAGGACGGAAGAGGCGGCGGGCTCAGAGTTGACATAATATCTGTTATCGGAAGCCGTGGATCCGTTCCCGCACCAGGGCCGCCATCTCCCCGGCCCGCGGTACCCGGATGACATCGAACCCCGCTGCCCGGCCACTCCGTTCCCCTGATTCCGAGTCCTCGACCACCAGCGGGCGCTCGGCGCCCAGCCGCTGGGCGGCCAGCCGGTAGGGTTCGGGATCCGGCTTGTGGCGCTGCACGTCCTCCGAGCAGATTACGGTACGGAAGTAGCCATGCAGGCCGGTCTCTTTAAGAATCGTCACCACTTCGCGCTGGGAGCTCGACGAGACGACGGCCAGAGGCAACCGGCGGTGCAGCTCTTCGAGCAGTTCCCGGGTCTGTTCGGGCACCGGCGGCCGGCGGCGGATGCGTTCGACGAACAGCGCATTCTTGCGCGGGTATTCCCGCCAGAGCCGCTCGGCGGGCACGGGCGGATCGGCCTGGCGGCCGAGCAGCACGAGCATTTCGTAGTCAGAGACGCCGACGCACTTTCGCGTGTACGTATCCCAATCGAAGCGGATGCCGAACGGTTCGAGCACCTGCTTCCAGCACTCGAAGTGGACCGGTTCGCTGTCCAGAAGGACACCGTCGAAGTCGAAGAGGATCGCGTCGTATAAGTACTTCACAATCAGTTGGATAGGAGAACAGAATTGAGAATGCCTCGGAAGGCCGGCTGGAAGGCCCGGAAGTCGCGCTGCGGGGCGGCGAAGACAGCATAGAAGAGTCCGTCCCGAGTCTTCACCGTCACCAGCAGGTCGATCTCGGTTTCCCCTTCATAGGGCGAGTCCGAGAACAGGGTGGTCAACAGCGCGGGGCGTCCGCTGAGCGTCATGGGGGTCGGCTGCCGGTTCACCGGCCGCAGCGAGGGGTTGGCGCTCTGGAAGCGTTTCACCAGCAAGCGGGTGGCTTCGGCGAGGCTGGCCTGCTGGAGGGCGGCTCCGGCGAGAAAGCCGAAGATGGCGCCGCGTACCACGGTGAGTCCTTTGCCCCGGGCCTGGGTCACGGCGTCGGGGGGCGCGACGGTGACCGAAGCGTCCTCGCCTTCGTAGACGCGCCAGTTGCCGGGGTAGCGGAAGCTGAATCCCCTGCCCCGGTAGGTCCGGAAGGAGCCGGACGGCAGCGCGATCCGAGGCGGACGGCTGAGGCGGGCGGCAGACGGAGGACCGGTCTGGGGCGCCGGTTTGGACGATCTCTCGGGCGACGTCCTCGGTGTGCGCCGGGCAGGCGCTTTCTCCCCCGCCGGCGGGCCGGCCGCGCCCAGGGCCCGCAGGCGCTTCTGGATTTCGGGGAGCCGGCCACTGCCGGCGTCGTACTCTCTCGGCGCCATGTACGGAACCTCTTCCTCGATGCGCTGCATGCGGTTGCCCGGGTCGGGGTGGGTCGAGAAGAAGGTCGCGATCTTGCTCCGCTTGCCGGTTTCGGCCTGGAGTTTCTCGAAGAAGCGGGCCATCTCGACGGGGTTGTAACCGGCGTCGTGGACGATGTAGGCGCCGAGGATGTCAGCCTGCTTCTCGGCGCTTCTCGAGTACTTGAGCAGCACCGAGGAGGCGCCGAAGCTGATGCCCAGCCGGGCCAGCTCCGAGGTGATGGAGCCGCCGCCGAGCAAGCCGCTGCCGATTATGGCGGCGATCTGGATGAAGTTGGCCTTGGAGGCCTGGCTGGTACCGTGGCGCAAAGCGACGTGGGCGATCTCGTGGCCCATGACGCCGGCCAACTGGGCCTCGTTCTCGGCGGCCAGGATCAGTCCGGTGTTCACATAGGTGGGGCCGCCGGGCAGAGCGAAGGCGTTGATGGCGTCGTCGCGCACCACCTTGAACGTGTAAGGAAAGTCGCCGGCGTAGCGCGTGGCCGCCAGTTTTCGTCCGATGGTCTGGACGTAGCGGTTCACCTGCTCGTCGGTGACCAGCTCGACTTTGCTTTCGATCTCCTTGGCGCCGGCCCGGCCAAGCTCGATGTCTTGTTTGACACTGAAGAGGTTGAAGCCGGGTTTGGGCAGCTTCCGCTTCCTGGCGGCGGCCGCAGGCCCGAGCAAGAGGAGGGCCGCGAGCCAGCAGGCGATCAGGCGGTGATTCCGGCTCCATTGCACGTCGGCGGTCTCCGTTTCGCGTATCAGATGCTCGCTGGGTCCGGCGGGTTCCAACAACGGGGCGGGCGGGGAGGCCGCCGATCCCCTGGGCTATAATAGCGAAATGACGCCCACTGAGAAAATCTGGCACAATGGCCGGTTCATCGGTTGGGACGAGGCGAAGATTCACGTCCTTTCGCATGTCGTCAGCTATGCCAGCTCGGTCTTCGAGGGCTTGCGGTGTTATGAAACCGCGTCCGGTGCGGCCATCTTCCGGCTGCGGGACCACATGCGGCGGATGGTGGATTCCGCGAAAATCTACCGGATGGAGAACATCGGTTTCTCCCTGGATGAGCTGTCACAGGCGGCGGTTGACCTCGTCCGGGTCAATCGATTGAAGAGCTGCTATATCCGGCCGATCGTCTTCCGCGGTTACGGACAAATCGGTGTGGATGCCCGCAACACCCCGGTGGAGGTCTACATGGCCTGCTGGGAGTGGGGCAAGTACTTAGGCGAAGAGGCGCTCGCAAATGGGGTGGACGTGTGCGTCTCGAGCTGGATGCGGATGGCCCCGAACACGTTACCGGCTTTGTCGAAGGCCGCCGGCAACTACTTGAATTCGCAGCTCATCCGCATGGAAGCCAACGTGAACGGCTACGAAGAGGGAATCGCCCTGGATGCGGCCGGTTACGTGAGCGAAGGCTCGGGCGAGAACATCTTCGTGGTGCGGGACGGCAAGATCTACACCCCGCCGCTGGGCAACAGCGTGCTGCCGGGGATCACCCGGGACTCGGTAATGAGGCTTTGCGAGGAGTTGGGGATCCCAGTGATCGAGACGCTGGTGCCGCGCGAGATGCTCTACATCGCCGACGAGGTCTTCTTCACCGGGACGGCGGCGGAGATCACTCCCATCCGCTCGATCGACCGCATCACGATCGGCGAAGGCCGCCGGGGACCGATCACCGAGAAGCTGCAGCGGACCTTTTTCGACATCGTTAGCGGAGCCGTGGAAGACCGGTTCGGCTGGCTGACGCCCGTCCCGGCATCGGAGCCCGTTCCCCGATCCTGAGATCGCGCCGGTCTGCTGGCGGACAGAGCCTGTGGTGAACTGCGAGCGGGTGGAGTTCGTTCGCAACCCGAAGAAGTTATGGGCGGCCGGCGACTCCTTCCGCGGCAGGGCGCCGTCCGCCCTTGACTCGATCCGCAGGCGCCTTGCAGGCGGCCACCTCCCCCGAGACTTCCGCTCTGCATACGCCCGCAGGGGATCTGCCGCTATTTTGTAGCACGGGAGCGGACCGGCACGCCAGTGGAATCAGCGGGTTCAGGAGCGATATCAACAGGTTTTTTCTGTTTTGGAATCAGTGATTTATTCCAGACGTCCTGTGCGAAACCTGTGGATAAACCGCAACCGCAGCAGGTTGTCGGGTCGGGTCTGCTCCGAGGGCGCACGAATCGGTCCCGGGGCGCCGCTCAACAATGAAGTCAATAGCCGCCGGGACGGATCCAGAAGCTCTCGCGCCAGGATCCCCCAGGCGGGATTTCTTGCAGTTGTTTCCACGCCCCCGAATGGGCGAGGTTGAAGACGTTGGTAGGGCCGGTCATTGGCTCGAAACAGAGGAACTCGCGGCCCGGGGGAGCCCAGACGACGGCGATCGGGTAGTTCGGCCCGAAGGCGACGCTGATCTTCTGCCGCACGCCTTCGACGGAGAAGACCGCCCTGCCCCGGCTGTCGCGCACGAGCCCGGCGAAGAGGTCGTCGAGCTTCGTTTCGCCCAGCGCGAGGGGGCCCTGGTCTTCGACGGGCGCGGTCTCGCCGGTGGGAATCACGCGGTCCGTGAGCAGGAGGCGCTCGCGGGCGGCGAGGCGGATCTTCCATGCGTCCCGCGGGGCGTCGGTGATCTGGTAATACGTGTGGTAGCCGATCGAAAGCGGCATAGGCTCTGCGGAGAGGTTCTTGATGGCGGTCTCCACCTCGAGTTCGCCGCCGGCCAGCCGGTAGGTCATCTCGATGGTGTGGGCGAAGGGGAACTGGGCCATCCAGCGCGGGTAGCGCCAGAACTCGAGCCGGGAGGTGACGGCGGCGGCCCGGGCATCGGCGGCGAGATGCGTGACCTCCCACTCGGCGGCGTGGACGAGCAGGCCGTGAATGGGCTGTCCGTATCCGTCCTTGCGGTAATTGCCCAGGTGCGGGTTGAGCAGGAAGCGCGCGCCGTTGGCGTAGTAGGCTTCGGCGTCGAGGCGGTTGGCCCAGGGGGCGAGGAACGGATTGCCGCCCATGCCCCGGGCGGCCTTCAGCCCGGCGGGAGTATCGGCGGGAGCCCAGAGGACGGGCTGGCCGTTCACCGTCATCCGATAGGCGTTGTTGCCCTCGCCCGGAGCGATGAGGACTTCGATCCGACGCTCGCGGTCGGCGAGGCGGACGACGTCGAAGCCGTCCACTTTGATTTTGCCGGCTTCGTAGGGATGTGTTTGAGCCATCGAAGTCATAGCGATGAGCAGGTGCGCCAGAGCGAAACGGGTCGCTGTCTTCCTCATGTCGATGCGAAAGCGGCGCCGCCGGTCGGGGCGGCCCTATCGACGTTATCACAGCCGGTCCTGCCGCGCGCGGGCCGGAATCAGTTGATACACTCGGAAGCAAATGGCGACCATCACCGGTATCCACGCAGTCAACAACGCCCCGTTGGCGATCGCGTTCGAGCGAAACATCCAGATCGTAGACGGGCTGATCACGGCTCCGGAGGGTTTGCACTTCATCGCGCCGGGATGGATCGATCTTCAGGTGAACGGCTTCGCCGGGGTGGACTACAACTCGCCTTCGACGCCGCAAGAGGAGATCGCGCGGTCGATCGAGGTGCTGTTCTCGACCGGCGTAACGCGGTTCTTCCCGACGGTGATCACCGGGCCGCCGGACGACATGGCCGGGGCGCTGCGGAACCTGTCCGAGGCACGGGAACGGCTGCCGCACGGGCGGGCGATGGAGGGCTTCCATGTCGAAGGGCCGCACATTTCGCCTGAAGACGGGCCGCGGGGGGCGCATCCGGCCGAGTGGGTGCGGCCGCCGGACTACGACGAGTACCGGCGGTGGCAGGAGGCGGCCCGGGGCGCGGTGCGCATCGTGACGCTGTCGCCGGAGTGGCCGGAAGCGCCGGGCTACATCGAGAAGCTGGTGGCCGACGGGGTGGTCGCCGCCATCGGGCACACCAAAGCGACGGCGGAGCAGATCGAGGCGGCGGTGAAGGCCGGGGCGACGATGTCCACTCATTTGGGCAACGGCTCGCACGCGGTGCTGCCGCGGTTCCCGAACTACATCTGGGACCAGTTGGCCGATGACCGCCTGGCGGCGGGGTTCATCGTGGACGGGATCCACCTGCCGGCGGCGTTCGTGAAGGTGGCGGTGCGGGCCAAGGGCCCGGAACGCTCCATCCTGGTGACCGACGCGGTGGCGCCGGCCTGCAGTGCGCCCGGACCCTACCGGATCGGCGGCGTGGAGGTGGAGTTGCACCCAGGCAACCGGGTTACCCTGCGGGGTACGAACCAGCTCGCCGGCTCCGCCCTGCGGATGGACCGCGGCGTGGAGAACCTGGTGCGCCTGGCAGGCGTTTCCTTTGCCGCAGCAGTGACGATGGCGACGCGCAATCCGGCCCGCGTGGCGCGCATTCCGGGCCGGCAGCGGGGGCTGGAGGCCGGCGAGAGAGCCGACCTGATCGAGTTCGACTACGACCGCGAGGCGAACCGGATCGAGATTCTCCGCACCTGGCTGGACGGAGAGCTCGTGTACCGGCGGTCAGCGGAAGGTTGAACGGCGGGGAGGGTCAGCTCGTCTTCGGGTAGAAGGCTTCCAGGAAGAGGCGGCAGTTCTCCTCGACTTGATCTTTGTACTTGGGAAACATGCCGATGACGACGCAGTCCCGGGGTTTGGCGTAGCGGGCCACGAGCTGGAGGGCGGCGAGCATCTCTTTCCGGGAGCCGCACTTGCGGCTGGCGCCGTAGACCTTGAAGACGAGGCACTGCTTGTTTGTCTGGCGGACGCGCTGGAGCATCGCCTCGCGGTCGGGGTCGTAGAAGAACTCGCCGCGGACCTTGCCGCCGGCCAGGCGCTCGATTTCCTCGCGCGGCCGGGCGAGGTTGTAGACGCAGGTCATGTAGAAGTCCACGTCCCAGCCTTTTTCCTCGACGTAGTCGATCACCTCGGGGATGTGCGTGCCGAGGCCGACGCGGGCGCCGGTGTCGCGGATGACCTTCAGCATCTCGCGGGCCTGCTCGATCTTGCCGGCTCGCCAGAAGCGGTCGGTCTGGGTGCCGTGGTGGTAGATGCCGATGGCGCCGGAAGCGGCAATGGTGCGGATGTTCTTCGGGATGTCGGCGAACTCGGAAGCCGTCTGGGCGATCCAATAGAGGCGGCCGCCCTCGATGCGGTGGTCGTTCAACAGGCGCCGGATGTGCCGGTCGCCGCGCGACTGCCAGGTGTTGATGCCGGCCTCTTCGCAGCGGCGCAGCAGCTTCAGCACATTGGCGCCGGTGAAGTAGTCAATCATCTCGCGGCTGAGTTCGCCGGAGACGTGGGAGTTGCCGCTGATCGGGTTCCCGCCGACGATGAGACGCGAGATACGGTGCTCGCCGAACGGGACGCGCGGGATGGCTTCCCGGGTGGCGGCGACAGCCGCCGGAGCCGCCAATACCTGTCTTCGAGTCATTGACATAGGCGGCCTCCCTCGACGGGGGGCGCTTCCCTGCCCCGAGGTTTATCACATTGCACGATTCGGGCGCCACAAAAAAGGACCCGGATGTCGCCTCCCGGGTCCCGGCGGCGGTATCGTAGTGGATTACCGACAAACCATGACGACCACATATTCTTCTCTAGCGATCCTCGACCCTAGGGAACTGATCTTCGGCCGCGCGCCACGGCCGGTGAAATGCGGTTTCGGACTCACGATCGGAGACGGTTGCATCTACCCGGAAGTGAATTTCACTCTGCCGGCCATCAGCGTGAACGAAGCGAACTGGCCGGAAGTGACGGCTCAGTACGAACAGATGGTGAAGGGCGTGCTCGGCCGGGCGGCAGGGCTCGGAGTTCCGGGACTGGTGATCGAGTTCGAGCTGCTGCCGGCGATGACGGAGGAGCCGGCGTGGGGAGCCGAGATCACGGCGCTGCTGCACCGGCGTTTGCAGGAGGCGCACGAACGGCATGGATTGCGGTGCGCGTTGCGGGTGACCCCGACGGACATTCGCGACACGGGCGGTGTCCCGGCGCTCCGCCAGGGAGAAGCATGGGAGAGACTCAGGCGGTCGTTCGAGTTGTGCGCCGAGGCGGGGGCGGACATTCTCTCGATCGAGTCGGTCGGCGGAAAAGAGGTCCACGACCAGGCGCTGGTCTACGGCGATGTGCGGGGCATCGTCTTCGCGCTCGGCGTGTTGGCGCCGCGGGACGTGGCCTGGCTGTGGGATCAGATCGCCGCCGTCTGCCGGAGCCATGGGAAAGTGATCCCGGGCGGCGATACGGCGTGCGGCTTTGCCAACACGGCGATGCAGTTGGCCGGCCAGAAGATGCTGCCGGAAGTCCTGGCGGCGGCGGTGCGGGCGATGAGCGCGGTGCGTTCGCTGGCGGCGTTCGAGCACGGCGCGGTGGGACCGTCGAAGGACTGCGCCTACGAAGGGCCGGTGATCAAGGCGATTACCGGGTGTCCGATCTCAATGGAAGGCAAGTCGGCCGCCTGCGCCCACTTCAGTCCGATCGGCAACATCGCCGCGGCGGCGTGCGACCTGTGGAGCAACGAATCGGTTCAGAACGTGCGGCTGCTCTCGGGAAGCGCGCCGGAGGCATTCACCGAACTGCTGATCTATGACTGCCGGCTGATGAACACGGCGGCCGAACGGGGAGGCGCCCGGCGGCTCCGGGAGTGGCTGGAGGAATCCGACCGCTGGCTGAGCCCGCAGGCGGCGGTGCTCGCGACAGAGGCGACATACCGGATCGCGAAGGCCATTGTGAGCTGCCACGACGGCTACTCCCGCACGGTCGCGGCGGGCCGCGAGGCGCTGGCGTTTGTAAGAGAGGGGATCGAATCGGAGCGGTTACAAGTCCCGCCGCGGGAGCGGACCTGGCTGGCCCGGATCGAGGAGGCGCTGGCCGCGCTTCCCGAAAGCGAAGAGGAACTGCTCGAGGAGATGCGCGAGCAGTACGGGGACCGGTTCGATCCGGCCAGCTACGGGCTGGGGTGACGCCGAAGCGGCCCAGTCCTTCGAGCGCCGCTAGCGGCGAAGATACCGGTTCATCCACTCGACGACTTCGTTTCGGTAATCGGGGATCTTGGCAAGCTCGCTGGCGGGAACGCCGTGGCCGGCGCCGTGCATGGTGCACAACTTGACCGGCACTCCCGCGGCCCGCAAAGCGTCGCGCATCCGGGTGGCCATCTCGAAGGGGACTGTTTCGTCCCTGTCTCCGTGGATGAGCAGGAAGGGCGGGTCATCGGCCGACACATGGTAGATCGGGGACGCGTCGCGGTAGGTGCGGTACTCGATCGAGTCTTTGGAAGGATGCCGGGGCAGCCGCATCCCCAGGAAGGACGCCACCGTCATAGCGCCAAACGGGCTGTTCATCCGCATCAGGTCTGAGGGAGCCGCCCTCACGACGACGCACTGCAGCTTGGCGCTCTCCCGGTTCACCGGGTCGGGATCATCCGGGTCGCCGGCGCCGTCGAGTGTGCCGAGCAAAGCGATCAGGTGCCCGCCGGAGGAGCCGCCGACGCCCCCGATCCGCCCCGCTGAGATCCCGTAATCGGCGGCGTGGTGGCGGATGAAACGCACCGCTCGCTGGGCGTCCTCCAGCGCAGCCGGGTATCGGAACCGCGGGGCCATCCGGTGGTTGATGACGAAGACGGTGTAGCCGGCGTCCACGAGAGCCTTGCCGTAGGTGCGGACGATCCCGCCGACGGCGATCCGCTTGGCGTCGTAGCCGAGGGGCTGGTGCCAGCCGCTGCCGGCGATCAATACCACGCCGTAGCCGTTGGGCTCGACGGGGTGATAGACGTCCATCAACAGGGCGAGTCCGGAGTACATGCCGAAGACGACGCTCCGCTCGACGCGCGGCTGTTCAGCCTGAGCGCCGAGGGCCAGGATTGCTGCGAGACAGATCAGACGGGCGGTTGCACGCATTTCAAACCTCCGTTCAGTTCCTCCGCCGCTGCCGGCGGCTGCTGGTTCCCTCGTCGGAACCGTCAAGCCGGAGCCTCGTACGGAAGAACGCCTCCATGGCCGGGGCGGTCTCGGCGTAGCGTTCGCGAAAGACCCCGTGCCCGGCGCCGTCGAACCGCATCAACGTGACGTCCTCGGCGCCGGCGCGCTCGAGGGCGGCGAGCAGTCTTTCCGCCTGTTCGAACGGCACGGTGGAATCGCTCGTGCCGTGGATGAGCAGGATCGGGGGTGCGCCGGCCCGTGCGTAAGTGACGGGGGAAGCGCGGCGGGCCCGCTCTTCCAAAGTCTCGTCCGGGCCGGCCAGGAACGGCAGGACGGCCGTCTGCCAAGACAGGGTCCGCCGATCCCAGGCCACAAAATCGGCCGGCGTAGCGGAGGCGACCGCGGCCTGAATCGCACTCGATTGATCTTGGTAGGGCCCGTCGCCTTCCAGCCCCGCGTCCGGTCCGGCCAGCGCCAGCAGGGCGACGAGGTGGGCCCCGGCGGAGTTGCCGTAAGCGCCGATCCGGTCAGGATCCACGCCGTACTGTTTTGCGTGCGCCCGAAGCCACCGGACGGCGCACTTCACGTCTTCGACGGCCGCCGGGAAGGGGGCTTCCCGCGAGAGACGGTAGTTCGGGGCGATGGCGACATATCCTTTTTGGGCGTATTCGAGCGCCATTTGCGTGAAGCTGCGCTTGTCGCCGCCCCGCCAGCCGCCGCCGTGCACGAAAACGAGCGCCGGGCGCAGCGCGTTTGTCCGCTCGAGCGGGAGAGCGAGATCCAACTTCCAGGCCGTGCTCGCGCCTTGGCGATAGGGGAGATCCTCGATCAGCCGGACTCGCGCGGGTATCCGGAGGTAGGGACTGGAAACGTGGAACGGCAGCCCATTGATCTCATCCCGGTGGGTAGTCAGGACATCGATCCATTTCACGTCACCGGGGACCGGGGCGTCCGCCGCCCACTCGCGCGGCCCGGTCCGCCGCATCGGCGTGGAGCGCCATTCGCTGTACGTGTAAGGCAGCGAGCCCACGGGCGCTCTGTCGTAAGACCAGTGGAGCGTGCTTTCCCGAGGCGGCGGGCCCGAAGCGAACTTCACCGTGACGGTAAGTTTGCCCTCCGCCTGGTCCCAGGTGATCTCCGGCGTTCTCATCAATGGCCGGTCGCCGAAGAAGTGGTTCGAGAAGAACGCGATCAGGTTGGCGCGGACTTCCGGCAGGGTAGGCACCCGGCGGCGCCATCCGAGGCCGTCGATGCCGTGTTGCCCTCCGGGCACGATGTAGGCCGGGAACGAGGGCCAGGCAATGGCGAGGCGGCGCAAGCCGGGCGTGACGTTGTCATTGGAGCCGAACTGATAGAAGAACTCGAATCCGGGCTTCCGCATCAGCTCCGGATGGCGTCCGATGAGGCAGAGGCGCTCGAGCGCCCGCGCGAAGGCCCGGATCTGCTCGGGACTCCAGCCGGCGCCGCGCATCTGGTCCGGCGTCGGCCCCATGTTGCGCATTCGCTGTTGCTGGCGGCGGAGGTTCTGAATCTGAGTTTCGGTGAGCGGCGTCCGGCCGGCGGCGGCATCCTTCCAGAAGCGGGCGTCGGCCTCTGCGATCTCCGGAGACGGCTCTTCCCCTCCCCGCGTCAAAGCCGCCGGCAGCTCCATGGCCGGGGCGACGATGGGTGCGATGGCGGTGAAGCGGTCGTCGTGGAGGGCGGCGACGGCGGCGGCCATCCCCCGCTTCGAGCCGCCGGTTGCTGCAATCTTGGGTCCGCGGAACTCCGCCGACTCGTGGAGCGCCGCCGTCACCGCGCGCATGTAGGTGATCCCCCAGAGCCACGGCCCGGTGTAACGGACGCTTCGGGTCTTCAGCAGCATTTCGTTCGCCGCCTTCTGGAGGCGCCCGCCCGGTTCCATCCGGTCCAGACGATCGATGGCGACGTGCACGAAGCCGACGCCGCGTGGCAGCAGGTGACGGTGCAGCGGCCCCAATTTGATGTGGCGCGTGCGAAACGACATATTGGCGACGATGAAGCCCCGCGCGGGACGCCCGGCCGGGGCCACGAGGATCACCGGAACGCGGATCTTCTTGCCGGGCCACCATTCGCAGACGGTGATTTCCTCGAGCTTCTGGCGGCTGGGGACCGCGCCGGGAACTTCGTGCCAGTCCTCGAGGGTTCTGGTCTCGAGGCTCGATGCATCGCGGATGTAGGAGAGATCGAACACCGCGGCCGGGCCCGCGGCCGCGAGGGAGAGGGCGGCGAGGACGCCGAGGGTGCGGGCCAGCGGCCTGCTCATGATCTCACCGCCTCCTTCCGCCTGTTCCGGGAATCGCGCGCGCCGCCGTTAGCGGGTTCGCCGCCGGAGAGGTAGTAGCGCACCAGATGCAGAGCGCGGTCGGCCGACTCGACGAGCGCGGGCATCAACCGGCAGAGTTCCTCGAACTGCTCCCGGGTGAGATCCCCGAACAGGACGTCGTTGACGCGCCGCTGGATGGGGGCCAGCTTCTCGAGGAGCGCCCAGCCTTTCGGGGTCAGAGAGAGGCAGACCCGGCGGCGGTCGTTGCCGTCCGGCTTCTTGACGATCAGTCCCTTCTTCAGCAGTTTGCCGGTTTCGATGGTGACGAACGCCCCGCTGAGGTGCATGCGCTCGGCCACCAGTTGAACGCTGACGTCGTGAGTCGCCTCCAGATGTCCGATCAGGACGAGGATCATGTACTGCGGTCCCGACAGGCCGACAAGCTTCGCGAAATTCGCCCGTATTGCGCTGAGGCGGGCGGAGAACGCCAGCATGGCATGAATAAAGCTGCGAAAGGCCTCGTCGGATCCGTTCACTAAGAGTTCCTCCCGGGAGACGGTCAGCGGGAACTTCTGCTGCGCGCCCGTCGCGCTGGACTTTCTTGACTTACGTTCGTGAGCCATAATCGCTGTCACTTACAATACCCCCTCCGGTGATCCCCGGCGTCCGCCCCGGGACGGCTGCCCGGGTGTGGCCGAAACAGCCGCCGGGAACGCCGCCGGCCGCAACCCGGTTACCACCGCAGCTTCATTGCCAGTTGGAAGATCCGGGAGTCGCCGGCAGTGGTGATCTGGGCGAAGTTCGGAGCGCTCAGGTTCCCGACGGGCAGTCCCAGGTTGACGTTGTTGAAGGCGTTGAAGACTTCAGCCCGGAACTGGAGGTGGACGCGTTCGCCTACGGGGAACGACTTGACGAGCGAGAAGTCGAAGTTGACGTAGCCGGGGCCCCGGATCGGGTTCCGTCCCAGGTTGCCGAAGGTTCCGGGACGGTTGGGAGCGAAGGCGCTGCGGTTGAAGTATTCCTGGATTTTCTCCGCGCGGGGGCGGTCCTCCGGCAAGCGCCAGTCACCGACGAGGTCGGGCCGGTCTTTGCCGACGCCGGTGAGTGAATTGTCGCGTCCGGTGAGTATGTGGACCGGGCGGCCCGTCCGCAAGATGGCGATCCCGGACAACTGCCAGCCTCCGAGCAGGAACCCCCGCCAGCCCGGAGCGCCGCCGAGCCACGGGATCTCCCAGACGAACGAGTTCACGAACGCATGAGTGATGTCGAAATCCGAAACTGCGCGTTCACTTCTGAGGTCATACGGGTTCTGGGGGCCGGTCACATTGGGATTCAGCAGATTGTCGGAGCGCGTATCGATGGACTTGGCCCAGGTGTAGTTCGCCAGCAAGGTGAAGCCTTGGGCAAAGCGGCGATTCACGGAAACTTGCAGGGCGTTGTAGGAACTCGTGGAAGCGCTGGTGAAGTGGACAATCGACTGAAAGCCCTTATAGGGCCGGCGGGCATTGGTGTTGCGAAGCGTCGCCCCCGGCCCGTAGACGGCGGCGTTCCGCTCGAGGGGCACGAACAGGTGGGTCCCCTTGGAGCCGACGTAGGCGATGGTGACCTTCGTGTATTTCTCGATCTGGTGCTCGAAGCTGACGTTGTACTGCTGGGCGTACGGATTACGGAATCCGGCGTCGAAGCCGGCGACCCGGATGGGCGGGAAGAACCTGGCCCGGGCGCGTTCCTCCGGCGTCTCCGGAGGGTAGTAAGGGATTTCGGGAACCGTGGATCCGTACGGGTCACTCAGGCTCGGCGGGGCGATGATGTTGTACTGCAGGGTGAACGGCTGGTTGGCGAGATTGTTCTGCAGCGTTGGGGCGGCGTCGTAATAGATGCCGTATCCCACCCTGAGGCTCGTCTTGCCTTTGCCGGTGATGTCCCAGGCGAGGCCGGCCCTCGGCGCGAAGCGGTTCCACTGGTTCGGCACAATGCCCCGGTGGATTCCCTCGTCACCGACAAAGACGAGACCTGTCGGAGCCGTGGGGAATACAGTCGATTGCTGGCCCGCCCGGAATGTGGAGCGCCGGTCCCTCTGATCGACCATCGGGAAGAAGGGTTCATAGCGGAGACCGAGGTTCAGAGTAAGCCGCGGCGTGAGTTTCCAGTCGTCTTGCAGATACCATGAGACGTTCAGATTCCGGGCCAGGCCTTCGGCGATGTTGGCCAACTGCTGGAAGCGGGCCGGCAGGCCGAGCTGGAAATCCGCCACCGGCACGCGGCTGAACTGCCCAGTGAAGACGAACGAGCCGTCGACTACGAAGTTGGTCCGGCGGATCTCCTGGAGATGGCGGGCCTCGAAGCCCCACTTGAGCATGTGCTTGCCGTGTACGTAACTCATCGAGTCGCGGAGATAGACGACGGTGCGCGGCAGTTCGAGGTTCACCCGCTGAGTGAACCCGAAGGCGTTGGCGACCCGGAGCCTGGAGTTCGTCGGGTCGTCCTCGGGAACGGCGAGGGGAATCGCCGCCCCGAGGTCGCGCCAGCGGAAGCGGTTCCCCGGCCCAGGATGGGAAGACGTGCGGTTCATCCCGATCGTGAAGGTGTTGACCAGCGTGGGCCGCAGGATCAGGTTGTCGCCGAGGCTCAGGTTCCACGCCCGGAACTCCTGGCGGTTCCGGAAGACGGGAAGCGTTTCGGTGAGGACCGTCCGCTGGGCGTCGTGGAAGCTTCTGACGAACATGTTGTGGGAAGCCGAGAACGAGTGGTCGATGCGGAGCAAGCCCTGATCTGCGTTCGTGTCCTGCTCGTTGTTGGAGGAGAACTGGCCGTTGGGCAGGTTCGGCAGGGGGACATAGCGCTCCAGGAAGGCCGCCGCCACGGGATCGAATCGGGAAGCCGGGATGAGAGCGCCAGGAAAGGGCTTGCCCGTCAGCGGGTCCCGGGGCTTGCGGCTCGACTGCGAGTAGTCGCCGCGCCGCTCGGCCTCAGTGGGGACGAAGACGCTGGAGGCAGTGGGGGCCGAACGGATCCGGGTAGCCTGGTAGGACAAGAAAAAGAAGGTCCGATCCTTCCGGATCGGCCCGCCGAAGGCGCCTCCGAATTGATTCTGGCGAAGCTTCGGCTTCTCGCCGAGAGAAAAGAAGTTCCGCGTGTTCAAGGCGTCGTTACGAAGGAACTCGAACGCGCTACCGTGGAACTCATTGGTGCCGGAGCGGGTGATCACGTTTACGACGGCGCCGGATGCGCGGCCGTACTCCGCCGAGAACGCGTTTGACAGAATGCTGAACTCCTGCACCGCGTCCGGGTTGGGGTAGAGTGAGGCCGTGTTCTGGTAAGCATCGTTGTTGTCGGCGCCGTCCATCAGGTAGTTCACCGTGCCGCCGCGGCCTCCGTTGATCGAGAATCCGTGGTTGGGCGATTGGACGCCGCCGCCGCTATGGGTCGCCGAGAGGGCTCCCGGACTCAACAACTGCAGCTCGAGCATGTTACGGCCGTTGAGGGGCAGCTCGATCATCCGGTGCGAGTCGACGACCTGTCCGAGTGTGGCCCGGGAAGTCTCCACGAGCTGAGCGTCGGCGCTCACGGTGACCGATTCGTTCACGGTCCCCGGCTCGAGGGTGAAATCCAGCCGGATCCGGTCATCGGCCTGAACCAACACGTCGGCCTTGACCACGCGCTGGAAGCCGGGCACTTCGACTTCGACGCGGTACTCGCCGACAGGCAGCGCCGGGATCTCGTAATAACCTTCGGTTCCCGTAGCGGTCCGGAAGACCTGGTTCGTCGCCTGGTGCGTGGCGGTGACGGCGGCTGCGGGCACGACGGCGCCCGTGCTGTCCTGGACGACGCCGAGGATGCTGGCGGTGGAACTCTGGCCGTAAAGTGGCAGCGAGGCCAGGGCCGCCAGGAGGAACGCCGACAGTCTTCGGCACATCGATACCTCCCTGCGCACCCCCGGGAGTTCCGTGACACTCTTGTGAGAGCCGGCGCCCGGCGGGGTGCGCTCGACAGTTGTCTCGGAGCTAATATAGCTTTATCACAAAGCTATGTCAAGAACTTTTTTCTGGGCCGTTCCATCCGTTCGCCCCCTCCTCATCCGGCCTACGTCCCACTCAGAACAGTAGAGTCCCGGATTGAGCAGCAGCGTCGCTGGCGAGGGCCTGTGCAGTCTGCTACAGTCAACGGTCGGCGGCGGAACGAGGGAGCCGGCCGAGGAGGTATGTCAATGAGCAGAGCGTTTGCACGGACGTGGGTGATGCTTGGCGCGGGTTTGGCCGCGGTAGTGTGCTCCTGCAGCCGGCGTGCCCCCGTAGTCGAAACCGAGGCGATCCGGATCGAGTTCAACGACGTGCTGCACAGCCGCGTAGTGGCCCGGTTCGGAGACGAGGCGGTTCCCCTCGGCGGCTTCAGCGCCTCGGAGACGGTGACGGTGGCCGGCCGCGAAGTGACTGACTTCCGCTTCACGTCGGAAGCCGAGGAGGAGTTCCGGGACGGGATCGGCGCCGGGCGGCGCTACGTGATCACCGGGGAGGCGGACGGGCTGCGGAAGACGGTGACGGTGGATCTCTATGAAGCGTTCCCGCGGTTGGCGCTGTTCCGGGTGAGGTATACGAACACGGGCAACGAGCCGGTGGCGGTGGGCGGGTGGAAGAGCCACGCCTACCGGATCGACGCTGCTCCTAGCGGGGGCGAGCCGGCCTTCTGGTCCTTCCAGGGCGGTACCTACGAGGATCGCCGGGACTGGGTCGTGCCGCTCGAGCCCGGTTTCTCGCAGCGGAACTATCAAGGCATGACGGCGACCGACTACGGCGGCGGCACCCCGGTGGTGGACGTCTGGCGGCGGGACGCCGGCCTGGCCGTCGGTCACGTGGAGATGGTTCCGAAGCTGGTCTCCCTGCCGGTGGCGATGCCGGACGCCGGCGGGGCGACGGTCGCCGTGGAATACGAAAAAGAGATGCAGCTCTCACCCGGCGAGAGCCTGGAGACCTTCCGGACGTTCGCCGCCGTCCACCAGGGCGACTACTTCCAGGCGTTGCGGGACTACCGCCGGGTGATGATGGCCCAGGGCGTCCGCTTCCACGAGGCCCCGGACGACGCCTTCGAGCCCATCTGGTGCGCCTGGGGCTATCGCCGCAACTTCCGCCTGCCGCAGATCCTGGGCGCGCTGCCGAAAGTGAAAGAGCTCGGCTTCCGATGGGTGACGCTCGACGACGGCTGGCAGACGGCCGAGGGCGACTGGTACATCGACCGGAAGAAGTTCCGGCGCGGCGACGCCGACATGCGGCGCTTCACGGACCGGTTGCACAACCAGGGCTTCCAAGCGCAGCTCTGGTGGGCGCCCATGTCGGTGGGTCCCGGCACGGATCTCATCGAGAAGCACCCGGAGCAGTTGCTGCTGAACGAAGACGGCTCCCGGCGGAAGATCACCTGGTGGGACGCCTACTACCTGTGCCCGGCATATCCGGACGTCGTAGAGGACGCCCGCCGGTTCACGATCAAGGCGTTGCGCGACTGGGGATTCGACGGGCTGAAGATCGACGGGCAGTTCTTGAACGGCGTACCTCCGTGTTACAACCCGGCCCACAAGCACGCGCGGCCCGAGGAGTCGGTAGAAGCGCTGCCGGATTTCTTCAAAGCGATCTACGAGGCCGCGGTGAGCGTGAAGCCGGACGCGCTGATCGAGATCTGCCCGTGCGGAACGGCCTACTCGTTCTTCCTGCTGCCGCATATGAACATGGCGGTGGCCTCGGATCCGTTGAGCTCCTGGCAGGTCCGGCTGAAAGGCAAGACGCTGAAGGCGCTGATGGGGGACGGAGTCGCCTACTTCGGCGACCACGTGGAGCTGAGCGACGAAGGCCGGGACTTCGCCTCGACCGTCGGTGTGGGGGGCGTGGTCGGCACCGAGTTCGTCTGGCCCCCCGGCTCCGGCGGGGAGCGCGACCGCTGGCTGACGGCGGACAAAGAGCGCGAGTGGAAGCGCTGGATCGACATCTACAAGGCGAAGATGCTTTCCCGGGGCGAGTACCTGGGCGAGCTCTACGACATCGGGTTCGACCGGCCGGAGGCGCACGCCATCCGAAAGGACGGGCGTCTCTACTACGCCTTTTTCGCCGAGCGCTACCGGGGCCCGGTGGAGCTTCGGGGCCTGGAGGCGCGCAGCTACAAGATCACCGACTACGTAGCGGGCAAGGAGCTCGGCACGGTCGAGGGCCCGGCGGGGCGCCTCGAGGTCGAGTTCGAGAAGCACCTGCTGCTCGAAGCGGCGCCCGAGTGAGGCCCCGGGCGGCGGCTCAACTGAACTGCGGCAAGTACTGGGCCTGGGCTTTCAGCAGGGCGTCGGCCAATTTCTCGGCGGTGGCGTGGTCGGCGACGCCGCCGTCGAGGATCAGGGCCTCGACGAAGATCTTACGGTTTCCCGTGACGGCGGCCTCCACCGTGGCTTCTACGGCGGCCAGGCGGCGCAGCAGGATGGCGGCAATCGGCGCGGGAGCGTCGCCCCAGGGCGGGAAGATCATCCCTTCTTTGGCGGCGATGGCCGGCAGTTCGAGCACCGTATCCTGCGGCAGGTTGCCCACGGCGCCCCGGTTCGGCAGGTTGGCGGAATACCAGCGGCGGCGGTCTTGCCAGAAGCTGTCGAGGATGTCGAGGGCCTGGACGTGCTCGCCCGCGGTGGCCTCGAGGCGCTCCTTGGGAATGGGACCCTCGCCTTTGGCGAGGCTGATGGTCTCGTCGTAGATCTTGTCGCCGACCTCGATGGTCTTCTCGAACGAATAGGCGTCCACCCCGAGTTTCGAGCCGTAGTAGGCGCCGGTGCGGAAGCGGTCGGGAAAGAACTCGGTGACGTGGCGGTCCATCGGAGCCGGAAAGGCGCCGAATTCGTCGAAGAGTTCCCAACTGAACGGATAGGAGAGCTTGTTGGGATCCTTCGGATTGCCGAAGGGGCCGGCCCAACTGGCGCGGTCGATGCCGTTGCGGCGCAGGCGGGCGACCTTCTCGCGGATGCGCGGCCACCAGTCCTCACCGTCCACGCGGAAGTCGGTGATCCAGGTGAGGTGGTTGACGCCGACCCAGCGGGCGGTAACGCGCTTGCGCTCGACGCCGGCGATCCGGGCCAGGTACTGGATACCTTCCTCGGTGCCCATGCAGAGGCCGATGGCGGGGACGGAGGTCTCGCGGCGCAGGGCGCGGGTGACGGCGGTCATCGGGTTGGAGTAGTTGATGAAGACGGCGTCCGGGCACATGCGCTCGACGTCGCGGGCGATGTCGAGCATAGGCGGGATCATGCGGAGCGCCCGGGAGACGCCGCCGGGCATGACCGAGTCGCCCACGGGCTGGTAGATGCCGAACTTGCGGGGGATGAAGACGTCCTGTTCCCAGGCGCGGCGGCTGCCGACGCCGATGGTGCAGATGACGACGTCGGCGCCGGCGAGCACGTCCCGGCGGTCCACCGCGGCGGTGATCCTGGCCGGCTTCTCGGCCGAAAGCATGTAGCGCCGGACCAGCTTCTCAGTGGCCTCGAGGATGACGGGATTGATATCGACCAGGGCGATCTCCCAGTCTTCCGGATAGCGCCGGTGGATCCAGTCGATGACGATGCCTTGAGTGAACATGGCGCTGCCGGCGCCGATGAGCACCATCTTCCGTTTGGCCGGCCCGGCGGCTTTCTGCGTTCTGGTTGCGGAGGCGCCTGCGGCCCGCGAGCCGGCGGCCGCCGCAGCGCCCATTGCGAACAACTGCCTGCGGGTAATCATCGCTTCCGTTCTCTCCTTTCTCCAGCCGGTGCGCCGTGCGCCACCGCAGGCGGCGCGGGAAGGCGGCGCGGTCAATCGCTACCGTCGCCGGTGCGCACCCGGTCTACCGGGATGCTCACCGAGCCGAGCGTGCCGGAGCCGACGTCGCGGACCAGCACGCGGACGAGTTCCGTGCGCCGTTTCAGCTCTAGCCGCTCCATCAAGACGAGCTTGTTGGCGCGCATCACCGAGGCGAAAACGGGGTCGTTGAGACGCAGATCGGCGATGTGGGAGACGGCGTCGAGGAGCTTGTCGGCGCGTCCCAACTGCACGAGCCAGACGTCGAGTTTCCCGGTCCAGAAGCCCTGGCCGGGAAGCAGGCTCACATTGCGGGGGTCGAGGCTCAGTTCCAGGTCCCAGGACCTTTTCGACCGTGGAGCAACGCGAACGGTAAGCCCGAGGCCCGTGGCGTCTACAGGACTCCACATCGCGGCGCCCAGCACGGCGCTACGGTACCATTCCTCGGACGGCTCCTCGGGCTGAGCGAAGTAGCCGTGGCGGTAACGGAGACGGACCCCGGGGCGATTCACCCGGACTTTGATCTCCCGGAAACGGCCGTCCCAACTGTCGTGCGAGGGAGCGTAGCCGAGCACATAAGTGATCCGGGAATCTTCGAGCGCCTCGTGCAGCGCCCGGGTAAGGTCGTTGGTATTGAAGAACGCCGCACCGCCGGTCCGATCGGCGAGGATCTCCATGGTTTGAAACCCCGACCAGTCCGACAGCTTCGAGTCCCGCGAGATCGAGCTGCGTTCCGGGCTGTACTCGGCCGGCGCCATCAGGCCGCGAGCGTCCACCGGGTAGACGGCGAGGTTGGCGTTGTTCAAGGCGCGGGCGGCGCGCTCGACCTCGGGGCGGAACCGCTGCGGGCCCGGTTGGGGCTTGTTCGGCAGAGGCACGGAGTCCCGGCTGATCCAGACCGGGAAGCTCCCGGAAACCCAGATCAGGTTCTTGCGCCCCGGTACCCGTTCGAGGTGGTTGGCGATGGCGACGAGGGAGCGGATGGTGCGCAGAGCCCGGTCGCGCTTGTAGTGTTCGATCAGGTTCAGTTTCAATTCTTCGAGCCACCCGTGGAACCGGACGACCTCGGGAGGCGCGGCGCGGTCGACAGCAGTTTCCTTCTCCGGCGAGAGCTCGCCCTGATACGTCTTCAGAGCTTCGATAAGGGCGTGGCTGTCGCTGGTGAAGTCCTGCAGCACCACCAGGCCGCGGCCGAGCGCATAGAGCGCCACCTTCTGGTTGGGAGGGAGTTCTTCCAGAAACCGGACGATCTGCCGGCGGGCGTACGCCTGGTCCGTCATCGGCGTATTAAGTCCATCGAACAGAATCGCCGTGACCGACGTGGCGCCGGCAAGCTTTTCCAGCCGGTTGGAGAACGTGTTGGGTGGCAGGGGCGGAAGCGTTGTGGAGTCCGGCGTCTGGGCTCTCTCGGCGGCGAAAAACGTGATGGGTTGAGGACGCCCTTCATCCAAAAGGGTGAAGTCGCCACGTTCGAGATCAGCCACCGGTTGGCCGTGGGAATCCCGGGCAGTGACGTGGACCTGGATGAGTCGGGTCGTGACTTTCAGAACGGGCGTCTGCTGCCCGCATCGGGCGATGGCAGACAGGACCACGGGCGCGAGAGCGGCGGAAAGGGCCGCGGTGGAAAACCGGCGGATAGGGCCCACGCTCATTGCGTACTGGCGTTCGGCAAGCGACAAGAGAAGCCACCGGCCCGTCCCCGCCGGGGACGGGCCGGTGGTCAACAAGTTGACACAGGGGCTAGAATTCGAACCTGGCCCCGAGCTGAATGTTTCTCGGGGCCGTCACCGCGCCGTTCCACAATCCAAAATCGGGACTGGAGAGGTCCGTCGTAAACGCCTGGTCCCCCCACTCGCCGGCCGCGGCGAAGGAGTGCAAGTTGAACGCGTTGAAGAACTCGCCGCGTATCTGGAACTTCATTCCTTCGCGGATGTGGAAGTCCTTGTAGACGGCGATGTCGACGTTCTTGTAGCCGTAGCCCCGGAAATTGCTGATGCGCGGTCCAGCGCCCCAATAGAAGTTGAACGAATCGACGGGTTCGAAAGCGCTCTTGTTGAACAGGGGCTGACCGCCTCCAGGGTCGAACTTGTCCTTGCTCGTGGTAAAGATGTTCCCCTTCGAGGCTGGGATGCAACCGGCGCGGAACTGTCCGGGCACGTTGCAGAAGCCGGAGCGGAAGTAAAGGGGCAGCCCGGAGGAAGCGCGGCCGATGAAGGCGACCGACCAACCGCCGAGAGCCAGATCCGCCGCCCGGCTGCCGGAGAGGTAGCGTTTGCCTCTGCCGAAGGGCAGCTCGTAGATGAAGGTCACGTTGAGCACCTGCGGCACGTCGTCATAAGCGAGTGCCTTGTTGCGTTTGCGCTCGTACGGGGAAATCACTCCGATGACGCTGTTCCACGTCAGAGCTTCGGGATCGACGTGGCCGGTGTCGGTGATCAGTTTAGACACGGTGTAGGCGGCCAACAGGTAGAAGCCTCGCGAGAACCGTTTCTCGACCTTGGCCTGGAAAGAGTGGTAGGTCGAGCTGCCATGGTTCTCGTTCAGCCCTGTCAGGCTGCCGCAGTACTGCGGGTAAGGCAGCAAGGCTTGCGCCACCGAGGGTCCGCAGCCGGCATCGAGCAACTGCTGCGCCCAGCCTTCGTACGGAGCCGGCACGCCGTGCAGTTCGGTCTGGCCCGGCTCGAACTCGTCGAAGAGAGCATCGCCCATCGAGAGGTACTTCGGATGGAGCGCGTTGATCGGATCGAGCTGGGACGGCAGCCGGGTACCCTTGTTGGCGACGTAAGCGAGGCTGATGAGGGTGTCCTGGCCGACCTGGCGCTCGATGGTCAGGTTCCACTGCTGCGAGTAGGAACGGGTATTGGCGTCGAACGGCCGGTACATCGTGCTGCGGCCGTTCCGGAAGCCGGGGTCGATGAACGGCGGAGGGGTGAAGTTCTGCGGGAAGCCCTCACTGAGGATGAAGGCCGGAACCAGCCCGCCCTGGGTGCTGGAGAACGACACGTCAGCATTGAAGCCGTCGAGGTTCGTTCCGCCGTTCCAGTTCGGGTAGAAGGCCTGGGTGAAGAAGATCCCGTAGCCGGCCCGGATGACGGTGCGGTCGTTCAACGCGTAAGCGATGCCCAGCCGCGGAGCGAAGCCTTTCTTGAAGGTCTTTTCCGGCCGCCTCCTGCCGAAGCTCGCCGGGCCCCACTTGTTACCGGCGAACGCCAGCCGTCCCGGGCGGTTGCCGGCGGAGGGGTTCGGGCTGAAGGGATCGAGGAAAGACAACCGGTCATACTTCTCCGCTGTCGGGCGGTACATGTCCCACCGCACGCCGTAATTGACGGTGAGCTTGCGCGTGAGCTTCCAGGTATCGCCAATGTGGGCGACAAAGGCGTCAGCCCGTGCATACCAGGCGCCGACAGTGCGGAAGGTAGAGCTGGCCCAGGAGACCTGCTCCAGCAGGAAGCCGGCCACCGGGTTGCCGCTGTTGACGCCGCGAAGCGAGGTCGGCCCGCGGTCAAACCCAAACGTGCCGGACTCGTTGCCGTTGTCGTGGAAGTTCTGCCCGATGTTGCGGTATTCGCCGCCGAACTTGATCGTGTGGTTGCCTTTGACCCACGTCATCATGTCGTTGGCGACGTAGGCGGGACGGGTGGTGACGTTGCCGGTGTTGATGCCGGCGGACTGGCCGAATTGCTCGAACCCATCGCTGAAGGCGATCACCGGCGGGTAGTTCTTATTGTTGGCGACGCCGGGGATCCGGGGCAGTTCGTTGACGTACTTGGCATTGACGGAGCCATAGCCTTCATTCCGGTTCAAGTAGCCGAAGGCGAAGTGGTTGAGTAGCGTCGGCGAGAAGGTGTGGTCCCAGTTCAGGCGGTCCACCCAAGAGTTCTGCGGATCCGAGAAGGTCTCGTTGGCGATCTGGATGGGCAGCGTGGTGGCGAACTTCGGCGGGGTTTTCTGGCGCCAGATGGTAGCCGCGATGTGATCGTTGTTGCCCACATACTCGTCGATCTTCACCAGCCAGTGCAAGGCGTCGCCGAGGATCGTGTCGGGCACGGGCTCGGGGACGAGGTAGTTGTTGAGCGGCTGGTCATTGGTTGGTTGAGGCAGGAACTTGAACCACTCGAGCGCCAGCGAGTTCGCGAACCGGGCGTGCGGGATGATGTTGCCCGGGAACGGATCGCGCACGATCTTGCCGTCCACAAAGCGGGTGGTGGCCGGGTCGTAGACGGGAATGATCTTGCCGTCGGCATCCAGCCAATCAGTGAAGTCGCCGTTGCGCTCCTTCATCGACGGGATCGACAACGTCGGCCGGCTGACGCCGCCCCGGATGTAGAACTTCTCGATGTTCGTGTAGAAGTAGGTCCGGAATTTAGAGGACCAGACGCCGGGCAGCTTCACGGGACCGCCGATGAAGCCGCCGAAATCGTGCTCGATGTCCTTGGGTCTCTTGTCGGCGCCGAATTGGCGGGCGTTGAGGGCGGTGTTACGGAAGTACTCGTAGACCCCGCCGTGAAACTCGTTGGTGCCCGACTTGGTGGTAACCATGATGTTGGCCGACGTGGTGGAGCCGTATTGCGGCTCGTAGTTGGCGGTGAGGACTTTGAACTCACTGATCATGTCGGGCGTCATGCGGAAGTCCCAGAACGAGATCATCCCGCTCTGGCTCATCGTGCCCTGCTGCATGCTGACGCCGTCCATGATGGCTTCGTCGCCGGACTGAAGTCCCCCGTTGATGCGCGCGTCGAACGCGTTGTTGCTTCCGCCTGTCGTAACTCCCGGCAGCAAAACGGCGAACTGAGCCGAGTTGCGCGGCGAGCCGCTGACGATGAGCGGCAAGTCGTTGATGACCTCCGGAGAGACGCCTTCCTGCCGGGTGGCGTTGTCGAAGTTCAGGGGCGAGGCGTTGGCGACGACCTCGATCGCCTGTTCCACCGTGCCCAGCTCCAACTTCACGTCAACGCGCACGAACTGGTTCAGAGTTAGCGTGATCCCCTTCTGATCGTAGGTCCGGAAACCGGGCGCCGTGACCTTCAGGTCGTAGGTGCCCGTTACGAGGTTGGGGAAGGAATAGAGACCGCTCTCGTTCGTGGTCGCGGTGGCCTCGACGCCCGTCTGGACGTTGGTCACCGTAACCTCAGCCCCTGGAACGACGGCGCCGTTCGGGTCCATCACGGTGCCGCTGATCCCGCTACGGAACTGCGCCGAAGCGGGTCCGATAGCCAGGAGGCCAACAATGAGAGCAGCGGTGAGGAAACTAATCGGTTTTCTCATATTCAGCAACTCCCTGATGCTGCCCCAAGGCAGCAACGGCCTGACGGCCTTGGGGTAATTATTGTGCAGGACTTTCCCGCTGTCAAGCTTTCTTTTCTTTTGTTTTCCAATACGGCTACAAGGCCTTGATTCCGCAAGAGAAATCCAACCGAAGCGCGGCCGGGGCCCGGCTCTTGGCCCGGGGCAGGAACATTGCCAGGTGTGTGCCAATCGAGGATAATCGGGATGGGAGTGATGTACCGGCAGGCAGCCGCGTTGGTGCTCTTGATGGCCGCCGCGAGGCTTACGGCACAGTATCCGTTGCCGGCGCCGGCCCCGGTGGTTCTCGAAGACGCGATCCCGCTTACCCCGGATCAGCGGCGAGAATTCGAGGCGGCGATGAAAGAGCGGGATTACCCCCAGGCCGAGAGGATCCTGGTGGCAGCGCACAAGGCGAATCCCGACTCCGCCGCTCTGCTCCGCCTGGCGGGGGGAGTCTTCTTTCTCGACGGCAACTACGTGAATGCGGCGATCGCCTTCAAAAAGGCGGACAAGCTCGAGCCGCTGGACCCGCCGAACCGGTTCACGCTCGCCATGGCCTTCATCGCGCTGGGCCGCCGCGACTGGGCACGCATCGAGTTGGAAAGGCTGGTTTCGGCCGACCCTAAAGCCACGATCTACCTCTACTGGCTGGCGCGTCTGGATTACGACGACCAGAAGTTTGCCGCGGCGGTAGAGAAGCTGCAGCGCGTTATTGCCGCCACACCGGACTTCATGCGGGCGCACGACAACCTGGGGCTTTCTCTGGAAGCCCTGGGCCGCTATGAAGAGGCGGAGGCGGCCTACAAGAAAGCAATCGAGCTGAACCGACAGAAGAAACCAAGCTCGCCGTGGCCGCCGCTGAACCTCGGCATCATGCTTTCCAAACTGGGGCGCCGCGACGAAGCGGAAACTTACCTCCGCGAGGCCCTGGAATACAAGCCGGACTTCGCCCAGGCGCACTACCGGCTGGGGATGATTCTGGAGAAGTGGGGGAAGCTGGAGGAGGCGATTGCGGAGTTCCGCCAGGCGGCCGACTTGGATCCTGACTACACTGAGCCGGTGTACGCGATGGCCCGCCTGTACCGGCGCACCGGCGATATGAAGCAAGCCCGCAAGGCTCTCAAAGAGTTCCAGAAACGGAAGCGCCGCAAGGAGGCCGCTTCCAGCACCGGGCCCCAGCACGCCACACGGGAAAACCGCCCCCGCCAGGAACCCGATTAGTGTGGCGCCGGTTCATTTGGTGGCCAGCGGCTTCTTGGCGACGACGCCCTTGCCTTGGCGGATCACGATCCAGTGGTTGGCCGGCAGCGCTTTGTAACTGTTTTCGGTCCCGTTCGGCCACCGGACAGTCAGATCGGCGCTTTCCGCATCCCCGAGGCCGAAGTGGACGCGGAAATCCCCTTGCGACTGGTAATAACCGCCGCTGCGGACCTCGTCGATCTGTGTCCCGCCGGCCGTCCGCAGTGTCAGCCGGGCCCCGATAGCGTCCCGTCCGTCGGCGGTGAGCGCCTGGATCAAGATGGAATTTCCTTTTGGGGCGAAGTTCTTGAGCAGTGAAGGCGATTCATGCATGTTGACGACGACGATCTCCAAGGATCCGTCGTTGTCCAGATCGGCCGGAGCCACGCCGCGGGAGGAGTGCCGGGCCAAAATTCCGGGTCCGGCTTGTTTGCTCATGTCGTAGAACTCACCGTCGCGCCGGTTCCAGTAGAGCAAACGAGGCTGGCGGAAGGTCTGGCCCACGTGGCGGGTGTCGATGTCGGGGTAGACGTGGCCGTTGGCGATGAAGATGTCCTTCCAGCCGTCCTGATCGAAATCGAGGAAGGCCACGCCCCAGCTCACGAACTGTGTGTGAACGGCGAGGCCGGCGGCGGTGGTTACTTCGACGAAGCTGCCGTCGCCGAAGTTCTGGTAGAGGTTCGGAATGTCGTCGGTGAAATTAGTCTTGACGATATCGAGAAGCCCGTCGTGGTTGTAGTCGGCGGCGGAGGTCCCCATGCCGGACTGTTCATGGCCGTCCTCGTTATAGGCGACGCCGAGGAATTCTCCCATTTCCTCGAACTTGCCGTTGCCTAGATTGTGAAACAGCAGACTGGGCGTCGAGTCGCCGGTGACGTAGACGTCCACCCAGCCGTCGTTGTCGAAGTCGCCCGTGAGGACAGTGAGTCCCGCCGCCTTGGCGCCGCCGACGCCGGCTTCATCGGTCACGTCGCGGAAGCGTCCTTGGCCTTCGTTGTGATAGAGAGACATGGTTTCCGGGGGGAGGCCCATGGGACCGCAAACCACGGGGAATCCTTTCCAGCGGCATCCCCCGGCCTCGCCGGCGGCAGGGACCTGCGCCGGGTCGAAATCCAGGTAGTGGGCGGCAAACAGGTCGAGCCAGCCGTCGTGGTCGTAGTCGAGGAAGGCGCAGCCCGTGCCCCACCGCCGCCCGGGCGTTCCCAGACCCCGCTCGACGGTCTCGTTGCGGAAGGTGCCGTCGCCCTGATTGCGGTAGAGCGCGTTCTGTCCCCAGTAGCCCACGTAGAGATCCACGTAGCCGTCGTTGTCGATATCGCCGGCACAGACGCCCTGCCCCCAGCCTTCATGGGCGATGCCCGAGGCGGCGGTGACGTCTTCGAAGCGGAGGCCGCCCTTGTTGTGGTAAAGGAAGTGCGTGATCCGCTCTCCTTCGCGGTGGTGAAACCGATCCCCGTTCACGAAAAAGAGGTCCAGCAGGCCGTCGTTGTCGAAATCGAACACCGCGACTCCGGTGCCGGTGTTCTCCACGATGTAGGCCTGCTGCGTTTCGGAACCGGAAACATTGACGCCGGTGAGCCCCGCCCGGCCGGCAAGATCTTCAAAGCGGACCACGGGGGCCTTCAGGCCTGGGGGGAGAGGCTTGGCCTTCTGGGGCACGCGGCCGGCGCCGGTCATCTGCGCCCAGACTGCGGGGCCAATACAGAACAAAAAGCTCGCGCCCGCCAGGCACGCGCGCGCTCGCCGAATCATTCTTTCTCACCTCCGCCCCCTGCAGGTTCCTTGACGGCCAGAATCTGGTCGGCGGCGACGTTCTCGAGCCGCTGGACGACGCCGCTGGGCCAGATGATTTCCAGCAACTTGACCGAGGCGTCGGCCCCCAGTCCGAAATGGAGACGCTTGTCGTTGGCCGACTGGTAACTTCCCGTGGGACTGGCGAAGGCGTACTGCTCGAGCCCCGAGGCCGCAACGAGCCGAAGCCGCGCTCCGATACCGTCCCGATTGCTCTTCGTGCCGGTAAGATCGACGGTCAGCCAGTGATTCCCGTTACCCCCCTCATTGCGCAGGATGACCGCAGGGCAGTTGAGGCAGTTGACGGCCACGTCGATGAAGCCGTCGTTATCGAGGTCGCCGAAGGCGGCGCCGCGGGAGACGCGGGGGGTCTCGAAGGCGTCGCCGCGGCCGTCGGAGACGTCGCGGAACACGCCCTTTTCGTTGTGCAACAGGAGCATCGGTTCGCGGTACGGGGTGGACGGGCGGACCAACTCGATATTGTCCATGACATGGCTCTGGCCTACGAACAGGTCCTTCCAGCCGTCGTTGTCGAAATCGACCAGCTTCAGGCCCCAGCCGGACCGGCGGTGTGTTTCGCGGCCCAATCCGGTCGATTCGGACTCATAGTCGAAAAAGCCTTCCTCGTTCCGGAAGAGGGCATAGCGCTCGTTGGCCAGGGCGGTGACGACGATGTCGGGCCAGCCGTCGTTGTCATAGTCGGTGAAATCCACACCCATGCCGGAGAAGGTTCCCCCCTCCTCGTTGAAGGCGAGTCCGGCTTCCAGCGCGACCTCTTCGAAGGTCCCGTCGCCACGGTTGTGGAAAAGCTGCTCGGCGACCTTGTCGTTGGCGACGAAGATGTCCGGCCAGCCGTCGCGGTCGTAGTCGTTGAAGGCGACGCCCAGCCCATAACCCGGCGCGCCGGCGATTCCGGCCGGCCGGGAGACGTCTGTGAAGGTACCGTCCCGGTTGTTGTGGTAGAGCACGTGGGTGATGGTAGGAAACGTCGCCGGGTGGCAGTAGGCCCGGGCCTGGCGCGGCCCGCAGTATGGATTGTGGTCGAAGTCCCAGACCAGGTACCGGCTGACGAACAGATCGAGCCAGCCGTCACGGTCGTAGTCCAGGAAGCCGGCGCTAGCGGACCACCCTCCGGCCCCCACGCCCGCCCGCTCGGTCACGTCAGTGAAGGTGCCGTCGCCGTTGTTGCGGAACAGCGTGTTGCGGCCGAAGTTGGTGACGTAGAGGTCGGGGTCGCCGTCGTTGTCGTAGTCGCCGACTGCGACCCCCATGCCGTAATAACGGCCCCGGACCCCGGCCTGCTCGGTCACGTCGGTGAAGGTGCCGTCGCCGTTATTGCGGTAAAGGCGGTTCCAGAATCGCGGGGCGGACTTGTCGGGAACGGCCCCCTGGGGCATCGGATCCTGCAACAACGCTCCGTTCACGAAGTAGAGATCCTGCCAGCCGTCGGAGTCGTAATCGAACGACGCCACGCCGCCGACCATGGTTTCGATCAGGTACTTCTGGGAGGTCGGGCTGCCGTTACAGGAGAACTTCACCCCGGAGGCGCGGGTGACATCACGGAAAACCGGCAGCGCCGCGGCGGCGCCGGACGCAGCCGGGCCGGTCCGACCCGACAGAGCCAGCACCGCGGCGATATACAAGAGGCACTCCCACCTCATACCGGCCATTCGATTCTCAACTTACCAAAACGGACTGCCGTCGCCGTAGCGGCGGCCCCTGCCGGTTGCCGGGGGAGCTGCGCGGGCGGCGTCACTTTGGCGCGGAACGGCCTGCTTGGGCGAGACGATCCTTCATGGCCCGGGCCAGCGCACTCGCCGGCATCACCCGGAGTTCGGCTTCGAGTTCTCTGAGGGCCTCTTTCCGCCGGCCGAGCTTCAGATAGCTTCGAGCCAGCATCAAATGGAGGCCGGGCAAATGGGGATCGGCGCGCACGGCCCGTTTGAGGGCCGGGATGGCGCGGTCGTAGCGGCCCTCGAGGAAATAGTTCTCCCCGATCACCTGGTGAAAGCGCGCCGAGTCCGGATCGACGCTGCGAATGCGGCGGAAATACCGGGCCGAAAGTTCCAGGTAGGCCTGTCCTAGCAAGTACGCGTATTCCGGCTCCTCCGGAAACAGCCGCCGGAGCCTGCGAAGCTTTCCGACGGCTCCTTCGGGGTCTCCGGAACGGGAGAGAGCCCGGGCGAGGGTAAGCAGCACGAGAGGGTCGTCGGGCAGCCGTTTCTCGGCCGGCCGCAGCGCCGCCAGGGCCTCCTGAACGCGGCCGGTCGCCAGCAGGCTCGCCCCGAGCAGCGCCTGTGGTTGGGCGTAGCCGGGGTCCTGCCGCAGCGCCTCGCGGAATTCTGCGATCGCTTTGCGGTGCTCGCCGCGCTGCTGGTAGACGAGGCCCAGGTTGTTGTGGACGAAAGCCGCGTCGCCGCCCTTCGCCAGGACGTCGAGGAAGGCTTTCTCGGCTTCTTCCAACCGTCCTTGTTTCTGCGCTTCGACGCCGCGCTGGAACAGTTGTTGCAAAGCGGCAGGCCAATTCTGCTGAGCCGGCGCCGGGGCCCCGGCCAAGGCGGCGATGACAAGCAGCCAGGATTTCATCGCGGCGGCTCCCCGGGCCTTTCGGCTCCGGCCTCGAGGCGGTACAGTTCCTGCGCTTTCCGGAACGCCTCCCGGGCCTCCTCGCCGCGGCCGAGCCTCCGGTCGACCTGGCCGAGGAGGTAGTAAGCCTGCCGCATGCCCGGCTCCAGACGGACGGCCTGGCGCAATTCGGTTCGCGCGGCCTCGGCGTCTCCAGCGCCGACCAGAGCCCGGGCCAGCGCGTAGCGCGCCGCGGCGTCCTCGCCATCGAGCTTCACCGCCCGCCGCAAGAACTCGGCCGCCTTGCCGTATTCGCTCATCAGCAGATAACAGGCGCCCTGGCCGTAGGCGCTTTGGAAATCATCCTTGCGGATCGCTGCCGCCCGCCGGTAATAGGACAAAGCGTCCAGGCAACGGTTCTGCTTCCGCTCCAAGTCTCCCAGGCGATCGAGCACCTCCACCATGCGGGGCCTGACTTCCAGGGCGGCCAGGAACTCCTTCCTGGCCTTCTCGGGTTCATCCCGCAGAGCGTAGGCCTCGCCCAATAGTTGGTGGGCGCGCGGAGAATCGGGGGCCATTTCGCGTACCTTTTGCAGCTCGAGCTGGCCCAGAACCATGGCGGCCTTGCCGAGGAAGTAGAGGGCATCGACGTTGTCCGGCTCGGCGCGCAAGGCGTCACGCAGCGTAGAAAAGGCTTCTTCGTAACGCCCGGCCGCCATCAGCACTTCGCCGAGGAGCACCCGTCCGGCCGCCTTCTCTGGATGCGTCTCGGAGACCTGCCGGGCCAGGGCCGCCGCCGTCTTCAGGTCACCGGCGTAGAGCGCCCGGCGGCCTTCGGCGACCAAGTCTCGCTGGGCCCCGGCGCCCGAGGCGCAGACGGTGGCCAAAGCGATGAGTGTGAGGCGCGCGAAGCTGATGCGGGTCATTGGACTTCCGTGTAAGGCTTTGCGACCACCGTGCGCAGGTACATTCTAGCCCGCTCGGCGAGTTTCTTCTGGAGCTTCTGGAACCGTTCCTTTTGTTCAGCCGCGCGGGGGTCCTTCGTCCGCCGGTAGAAGGACAGCAGGACGAGGTTCGCGCGGCGCGATTCCGGATCGAGTTCGATGGCCCGCTCGAGAGCCTTGCCGGCCTTGTCGAACTGCTTGGACCGCATGTAGGCGTACCCCAGCTCCGTGTACGCTTCGGCGTAATCGGGATTTCTCTCGATGGCCTCCTGCAGATGGGCGATGGCCTCAGACAGCCGCTCTTCGCGGATGGCGATCAGGCCAAGGTGATAGTGGGCTCCGGCGGCGGTTTCCCGGTTGCCGGCGACTTCCGAGAACTCCTGGCGGGCCGCCTCGATCTGGTCGGTATGGTAGTGCGCCACCGCCAACATCAGTTTCCCGTGCGGATCCTTGGGCCTTGCCCGACAGTAGCTCTGGAAGAACGGAAGGGCCTCGTCCCAGTTCCGGCTCCCGGCCAGAACCGCGCCGAGAGCGTAATTGTAGAACGGGTTGTCAGGGTCCAGCTTCCAGGCCTTTCGAAGCGACCTTTCGGCTTCGAAGGCAAGGTCGAGTTCAACGCAGACCATCCCGAAAAAGAAATGGACGCCGGGGTCGTCCGGTTTCAGATCGCGCGCGTGGGCCAGGTAACCGAGAGCCCCTTTGAAATCCTTCTGCTTATAGGCGACGCGGGCCAGGTCCAGCAACAGGTCGAACGAGACCTCCCGGCCGGCGGCGACGGCGCGTTCGTAAGCTGAACGGGCCTCGGCCAAACGGCCTTGTTTTTCGTAGGCGGCGCCAAGGCGGCGCAGGAGGGAGGGACCGGGCGGCGTCCTGGCGGCCAATGCTTCGAGAAGCACTACCGCGACTTCATAGTCCTCTTGTTCGGCGGCTGCGGGCAGCACCACCATGACGTCCGCCTCGGTGAGGTCGGCCGCTTCAGCGAGGCGCTGGGCGCATTGTCTCGCCGCTGCTCGATCCTCCAGGCGTGTCCGGGCCGCGCAGCGCACGGCGAGTACCTGGGCCCGCTGCTGCGCCTTTGAGGGAAGGCGGTCCAGGTGCTCCAGCGCTTCGCGGGCGGCGCCTTGGGCCTGCAGCAGCACAGCGAGCTGGTAGTGGGCTTCAGGAGAGGCCGGATCCAATTCGAGGACGCGGCGATAGACGGTTACTGCTTTTCGGACGGCTTCCGGGTCGAGGTCCGCGTGCTCCTGGTACAGCCGGCCCAGGTTCAGATAAGCCCCGCGATAAGCGGGAGCAAGTTCCACTGCCTTCTGGAAGCTCGCCTCCGCCCGGCGGTACTCGCCTTTCTGGGCCTCGATGACGCCGCGGAAATTGTAGAGCACGGGATCGCCGGGGAAGCGCTCGAGAAGTCGCTTCACGGCTCCGGCCGCGCCGGCGGTGTCTCCGTTTTGGATGAGGCGCTGGATGCGTTGCAGCTCAGAATCCGGCGCGCTTGCAGGGGGTTGTGCCAGCGCGCGAAGCGCAATCAGACCGGCGGCCACTGAAATCAGCGCGGCTCGTTCGAGACGGGCGGCGAGTGACATGCCAACGCTTGTCCGCGGCTCCCGGCAGCATCGCCGGCCGCCGCATGGGCCTCACTGTCCCACTGTACAAGAAACGGAGCGGCAGGCGCTGAGCGGGGCGGAGGCCGGACCGTAATCCGCCCTTAAGCAGCCGGCAGGCTGACGGTCGACGGGCTGATGGGCTCCGGTGATGAGGTGGGAGGACTCGGGCATCCTCCTGAGGCCGACTACCGGGGAGCCAAGACGCCGTT